>OLQQ01000007.1_pt1 | contig 177007 bp, 163 predicted proteins | sample 1672041 | NCBI WGS metagenome assembly OLQQ01 (sample SAMEA3136639, study PRJEB25190) | human gut metagenome
TCCATGATGTCCGCCTAACTTATAAATATGTGTCCAGAATTCTGGGTACATATCATTCAGGAGTCGGCTTCTTCTTTTTTACGAAGAATACTTAATTCTTTCATTTCTTTGTAACAGTATTTGATGATTTCTTTACGTGTGATGATTCCGATGAAATATCCCTGATCATCAACTACCGGGACGTAATTCTGATTGATCGCACGATCCAGAAGGTCTTCCATATCAGCATCTGCGTGTACCGGTTTATAAGTGGCGCGTCGCGGGATAGCCATGATGGAGACATTTTCCATTTCCTTCAGGTCAGTGCTGTTGATATTCAGTCGTCTGATGCCCCATAGAATATCCCCCTCGGAAATCGTGCCGGTATAACGGCCATCCATACTCAGAAGAGGAATACAGGAGAATTTGCGGTGCTCCATCTTCTCTACAGTCTGGCGAAGTGTCTCGTCCTCAAATATATAGGCTACATCACTTTTGGGTGTCAGGAAAAATAAAATATTCACGGTAAGTACCTCGGTCTTTCATATATGTTGCAGCTGTGAACAGCTGATGTATATTTACTGAAACAATTTATGTCAGTTGCTATTGATATGATAGTATGAAGGTACCTGTCTGTCAATAATTCAATTATTAAAATTTGGTGAAATCATACTATAGAAGAAATGCTTAGTAGTAACTTTTACAGCAGATTTACGTTACTGCTCACTTCTTTTATAATAAATTTACTCCGGCTTCTTCGGCTGCTTTGGTGATGGATTCCGGCCACAGGGATACGTGGACTTCTCCGATATGAGCTTTGCGAAGGAAGAACATACAGATACGGGACTGGCCAATTCCACCGCCAATAGTGTATGGAAGTTCTTTATTCAGAATTGCTTTCTGGAAAGGAAGTTCTCTGCGGTCATCGCATCCGGCTTCTGTCAGCTGACGGTCAAGTGCTTCTTCGTCAACACGGATACCCATGGATGAAAGCTCCAGAGCAATGTCAAGAACAGGATAATATACAAGGATATCTCCGTTCAGTTCCCAGTCATCGTAGTCCGGTGCACGTCCGTCATGACGTTCTCCGTTGGACAAAGTCTTACCAACCTGCATAAGGAATACAGCGCCTTTTTCTTTGACGATCTTGTACTCTCTTTCCTTTGGGGTCAGATCCGGATACATGTCTACCAGTTCCTGGGTGGAAACGAAGGCAATTTCTTTTGGCAGGATCTCTTCAATATAATCATACTGTACAGCCATGTATTTCTCTGTTTTGCGGAGTACACTGTAGATAGAGCGGACTGTGTTGATCAGAGTTTCCATGGTACGTTCTTCTTTGGAAATGATCTTTTCCCAGTCCCACTGATCAACATATACAGAATGGATGTTGTCCAGGTCTTCATCACGACGGATCGCGACCATATCTGTATAAAGGCCCTCGCCATGAGCAAAGCCGTATTTCTTCAGCGCATAGCGTTTCCATTTGGCAAGGGAATGTACGATCTCAGCATTTTCGTCCTGGCCTTTGATGTCGAAGCTTACCGGACGTTCTACACCGTTAAGATTGTCGTTCAGACCTGAGGATGGAGATACAAAGATAGGAGCAGAAACACGGAGAAGATTCAGCTTCTGGGAAAGTGTCTGCTGGAAAAAGTCTTTGACAGTTTTAATTGCAACCTGTGTATCATGCAGATTCAGATCTGAATGATACCCGTCAGGAATCTTGATTTGTTCCATAATAATCCTCCTAGATTTAATGTAACTATTATAGCAAGAAAAAGTCGGTATTGCAATTTTTTTACCTTGTAAGATTGCAATAAAAAGGATACAATAATGAATACAGCAATTTGAAGTGAAATCGGAGAAATGATTTGAACTAAGGGGGTGTTGTCTATGAAATGTCCGTTATGTGACGGAACGGTTGTAAATGGACGATGTAAAGAGTGTGGTATGCCATACCGCAATGATGAAATCCTGTATCATCTGAATGAGAGCCGGAGTGATCACTATCGACATGCATCAGATAAGGCCCGTAAGATCATGCAGACACAGGGAGTCGGATCCTTGGGGAAAGGAAGCACCGGAAAGGCTGCTGGCAATCGGAATACATCCTCTGGCAGAGAAAAAATCCGGCCTGCAAAAACTAAGAAGCATTCAAAACTTGGGATACTTTGGGTGATCATTATTATTCTTGCAGCAGTTGCACCACTGGCTGAAGATCTGGGTGGTGTCATAAAAGAAGCAATTCAGTCTGAGGTTGAGAATAGCAGTGAGATACAGACAGATACCGCTGAGACCACAGATCCGGGTACATATTTTTACAGCTGGGATGATGAGCAGGGATACAAGGATTATTCGATCGGCGCAGGATATGGACCGGCACAAGCTGGTGTCCAGTTTGAAGCAGGAAAATATGGCGTTTTTACTTCCAGCGCCGAAGTGACACTTACTGTTACCAGAAAGAAAGCAGACAACGAACAATATACACTCAAAGATGGTGAGGATACACTGTTTCTGACATTTGAAGAAGGTGACACGATTCAGGTAGAATCCGAAGAGAGTGACTTCGACAGTGTTTATCTGATGGAGTGGGAAGATTAAAAATATTAGTTTAATAATGGATTTTCGGGGGAAGATTTCAGACAATAAAAAATGAAATTCCCCCTTTTATTTCACATGATATTGTGTTATACTCTCATATGCAACACAATATATGGGGAGAATGCGATAGGGGAAGTGTCGCCGCTCAGGACGACGCAAACAGTGAAAAACCCTACAAACAGTAGCAAACAGGAGAGACAAGGTATGATTTATGTAATTAAGAAAGACGGAACAAGAGAAGAATTTGATCCGCAGAAGATCGTGAAAGCAGTAAACAAATCTGCCGCACGAATCCTTTATAAATTTTCACCAGAAGAAAAAGATTTTATCTGTCGTTTTGCACAGGAGCATGCAGATTCTCTTGGAAAAAATGAGATTGAGATCCAGGAGATGCATAATATCGTTGAAGGAGCTCTGGAGCGTGTGAATCCGGCAGTTGCCAAGAGCTATCGTGATTATCGTAATTATAAACTTGATTTTATCCACATGATGGATGACGTATATACAAAGAGCCAGGCAATCCGTTACATCGGAGACAAGAGCAATGCGAATACCGACAGTGCGCTGGTGGCTACGAAACGAAGCCTGATCTTTAATGAATTGAATAAGGAACTGTATCGTAAGTTTTTTATGAACCGCAACGAGCTGCAGGCATGTAAGGATGGATATATTTATATTCATGACCAGTCAGCACGTCTGGATACGATGAACTGCTGTCTGTTTGACGTTGGCTCCGTATTAAAAGGCGGATTTGAGATGGGTAATGTCTGGTACAATGAGCCGAAGACACTGGATACTGCATTTGATGTTATGGGAGATATTATCCTGAGTACTGCGGCACAGCAGTATGGCGGTTTTACCGTACCGGAAGTTGACAAGATCCTTGGACCATATGCACAGAAGAGTTATGATAAATATATCAGTGAATTTCTGAAATATGCGGATGAGAACTGGAACGGCAGAGAGGAAAAAGCAATCGAATATGCGTTGGATAAAGTAAGACGTGATTTTGACCAGGGATGGCAGGGAATTGAGTACAAACTCAATACAGTAGGTTCTTCCCGTGGAGATTATCCGTTCGTTACAGTTACATTGGGACTTGGAACCGGACAGTTTGAGAAGATGTGTAATATTTCTCTTCTGGAGGTCCACAAAGGCGGACAGGGTAAGAAGGGGCACAAGAAACCGGTACTGTTCCCGAAGATCGTATTTCTTTATGATGAAAATCTTCATGGACCTGGAAAACCATGTGAAGATATTTTTGAAGCCGGTGTGGATTGTTCAGCAAAGACGATGTATCCGGACTGGCTGTCTCTGACAGGCAAGGGTTATATCGCCAGCATGTATAAACAGTATGGCAAAGTTATCAGCCCAATGGGGTGCCGTGCATTCTTAAGTCCGTGGTATGAACGCGGCGGTATGTATCCGGCAGATGATAAAGATACACCGGTATTTGTCGGACGTTTCAATATCGGTGCAGTCAGCCTTCATCTTCCAATGATCCTGGCGAAAGCAAGAGCCGAGAGCAGAGATTTCTATGAGGTGCTGGATTTCTATCTGCAGATGATCCGTAATCTGCATATCCGTACTTATGAATACCTGGGACAGATGCGCGCTTCCACGAACCCACTGGCATACTGCGAGGGCGGTTTCTATGGCGGTCATCTGAAACCAAATGAAAAGATCGGCAAGCTTTTGAAGCCAATGACAGCTTCTTTTGGTATTACAGCACTGAATGAACTGCAGGAGCTTTATAATGGTAAGTCAATCCGTGAAGATGGACAGTTTGCCCTGGAAGTTCTGAAATACATCAATGATAAAGTAAACCAGTTTAAGCAGGAAGATGGATATCTGTATGCAATCTACGGTACACCGGCAGAGAGTCTCTGCGGTCTGCAGGTAGAACAGTTCCGTAAGATGTACGGAATTGTTGAGGGTGTTTCTGACAGACCGTATGTCAGCAACAGCTTCCACTGCCATGTAACAGAGGATGTAACTCCGATTGAGAAACAGGATCTGGAGGGACGATTCTGGGAACTCTGTAATGGTGGTAAGATCCAGTATGTACGTTATCCGATTGGCTATAATAAAGAAGCCATCCGTACTCTGATCCGCAGAGCAATGAATCTGGGATATTATGAAGGTGTCAATCTTTCTCTGGCATACTGTGATGACTGCGGTCACCAGGAACTGGAGATGGATGTGTGCCCGGTATGCGGTTCGCATAACCTGACCAAGATCGACCGAATGAATGGATATCTTTCTTACAGCCGTGTCCATGGTGATACACGACTGAACGAAGCAAAGATGGCGGAGATTGCAGAACGTAAATCAATGTAAATCAGAAAAATAATAAAACAGCCGGTACATCATAGTGTACCGGCAATTTTTTGCAGAATTATTATTTTTTCTTCGGTGTAACTGGCGGCAATTCGCAATTATATGCGATTCCGAGTGGAGTTACAAGAAGTGGATGAACCGGACGATATACCGGTAATTTCAGCTTCTTCTCGAATACATTTGTGAATTCCCTGAAGCTTGCGGAGCCACCTACAACATAAACTGCAGGCACCTGATAACCATTGAGAAATTTCTCAGTGATGGTTGCCATTTTCTCTATGGTAGCCTTGACGACCGGGAAGATTTCATCCTCTTTCTCAGGAGTAGTCTTTAGAACTTCTGCTTCTTCATAAGGAATCTTATAATGCCCGGCAACTGTCATGGTCATATGACTTCCACCGGTTGCTTCATCATCGGTGTAGATGACTTTGCCATCTTTGAGGATGCTGATACCGGTTGTGCCGCCGCCGACATCAACAACTGCACCGTCTGTGATCTTGAGGACAGCAGCGGCAGCAGTCGGCTCATCTACGATATTCATCACTTCGAACCCGGCACCTTCCAGTACATAGCCGATGCTTTTGACACTGCCTTCGGAAACTCCCGGAGGGATGGCAGCAGCAGCATAGGGGAGCTCGGTGCCAAGTTTTTCCTCGAGCTCTGCTTTCAGCTTTGTGACAAGCTGAACGGATTCATAATAGTTTACGATCACACCGTCACGAATTGCATGAGAAGGTGCGGAGACACCTGCAATCGGTCTGTTTGTGCTGTCAACAACCGCAAGGACCGTATTGGCAGTACCGAGATCCACACCGATCTTCAGACGGCCTCTGAATTTCTTGCATTCTCCGGTTCGTACCAGTTCTGCAAAATTCGATAAAGTTCTGTTTTTTATTTCCATTTAAGAATGCTCCAATTATTTAATGATAGTACCGGCCTTTTCTTTGTAGCCATCTTTTGCATGAGCAATATCTGTGATGATGGTGCGATGTCCATTGCCTTTTTCTGCAAATGCGACCGCAGCTTCGATTTTTGGAAGCATGGAGCCTGCTGTAAACTGATTCTCATCAATGTATTTGCGGGCATCAGCTACAGAAACAGTGTCCAGATAAGTTTCTTTGTCAGTATCTTTATTCAGGCTGACTTTCTCAACGCTGGTGAGGATCAGAAGCGTATCTGCATTTAATTCCTCTGCGAGAAGCTCACTTGCAAAGTCTTTTTCAATGATAGCACTTGCACCATGGAGATCGATTCCCTGTTCCATGACCGGGATTCCGCCGCCACCGGCTGCGATCACGACCTGTCCTGCATCTGCAAGAGTACGGATCGTTTCAAGTTCCACGATTTTCTGTGGCTTCGGGGCTGCAAGGATTCTGCGATATTCGCCATTTCCAACTTCTGTAACAAAGTTTCCCTTGTCCTCCTCTGCTTCTGCCTCTTCAGAAGTAAGAATACGTCCAATGATTTTCTCTGGTTCCCCGAAAGCTTCATCATAAGGATCGATCACAACCTGGGTGAGAATTGTTGCGACCGGTTTGTAGATTCCTCTGGAGATCAGTTCTGCACGGATTGCATTCTGAAGATCATATCCGATATATCCCTGACTCATGGCAGAACATACAGACATTGGCGCAAAGGTATAATCAGGATGTGCCTTACCGAATTCATTCATAGCTGTATGGATCATGCCGACCTGAGGTCCGTTGCTGTGGGAGATGACAACGTGTGCACCATCTTCTACAAGATCTGCAATGGCTTTTGCAGCGGCCTTGGTAGCCTGTTTCTGTTCTGGAAGAGTTGCGCCCAGGGCTTTGTGACCAAGAGCAACAACGACAGTTTTTTCGCTCATATGGATTCCTCGTTTCTTTTCAATTTGTCTGTAAAACAATCTAATTCTTATTATAAAAGAATGAGAATGGAATTGCAATAAAAAGATAAAATGTGGTAAAAAGACAGACTATAAAAGGGTGATTGTTATAAAAAGATAGAAACTGAAAGTTTGACGTGCTATAATGAGAAAACACAAGGAGGGTGAAGACATGAACTATACGATCAGCAATGAGAAACTTACACTGGTGGTTTCTTCCAAGGGGGGAGAATTTCAGTCTGTCAAAGATGCAGAAGGACAGGAATACCTGTGGCAGGGAGATGCTGCAACATGGACAGACAGAGGGCCGAATCTATTTCCCTATATCGGTCGAATGACAGAAAAAAGCTATAAATACCAGGATACCGTTTATCATATGGATATTCACGGATTTCTTCCGTATGATGAGATGGAGCTTGTTGAGCAGAAAGCAGATTCCCTGACGCTGCGCCTTGTAAGCTCACCGGAGACAAGAAAACAGTATCCATTTGAATTTGTACTGGATATCACATGGAAGCTTGAAGGAGAAAAAATCACAATTACATATCAGGTAAAGAATACCGATGATAAGAAGATGTATTTCGGTATCGGCGGACATCCGGGATTCCAGATTCCGATTGAGAAGAATCTGAAATTTGAGGATTACAGGATTGATTTTGGCGAAGATCCCAAACCACGCAGGATTCTTTTTTCGGAGGACTGTTTCGTACTGGAGGAGGATGAGGCTTTTGCATTGGAAGAAGGCCGTTATCTGAATCTGGAGCATAATATGTTCGATGATGATGCGATCGTGTTGAAAGAAATGCCGAGGGAAGTAACACTTGAAAGTGCAAAAGGCAGCAAAAAGATCACAGTCGCATTTCCGGATATGGATTATCTTGGAATCTGGCACTGGCCACATGTAGAAGTAGATTATGTCTGTATTGAGCCGTGGAGTTCGCTTCCTTCACGCAAAAATGTAGTCGAGGATCTGGAAAAACAGGCAGATCTGCTTTCGCTTGAAAGTGAACAGGAATATACCAATACATGGAGTATTACGATCAAAGAAAAATAATACTCCCTGTATTTAATGGCCGGGGATCTTGCCCTGGCATCATATCATGATTTGAAGGGGAAAATGATCATGCAGGTAAACATGAAAAAAGGAAATGGCAAGAACAGCATAACATCCAAACAGTTCAACAGAGGACTGATCTTTCAGTTGATCGCTACGGGAACCTGTAATACGAGAATTGAACTTTCGAGGAGGACTGGCCTTGCCAAAACCACAGTGACCAATATTGTGGCAGAGTTCATGGAGAAGGGAATTGTAAAGGAATGTGAGGAAGAGCTTACAGAAGTCTGCGGCAGGAATCCGATCATTCTCAAAGTTGCTGATCAGGCCCCGAAGATCATAGGAATTCTTGTTTTCCGAACAAATATCCAGGCTGTGCTCTGCAGCCTGGACATGCAGATATTCCGCACAGAGACCATAGAATTTGGCGAGCTGACAGGGGATATTCTGATTCAGAATGCTTTTGAACTGATTGACCGGATGATGGAAGAGGAGAAAAATATTCTGGGAATTGGCATTGCTTCTATCGGGCCGGTAGATATCCGCAACGGAATTATTCTGAATCCACCGCGATTTTATGGAGTTAAGCATGTCCCGATCAAAGAAGCAATCCAGAAGAAATATAATCTTCCGGCTTATTTTGATCATGATAACAACTGTGCAGCACTGGCAGAAAAACTGTTTGGAATCGGCAAGGCGGAACAGGATTTCCTTCTTCTTGCTGTATCCAATGGTATTGGTTCCGGCTTTGTATGTGGAGGAGAGGTTTTTCACAGTCACAGAGGATTTGAAACAGAGCTTGGTCATGTCAGCATTAACTGTAAAGGATTGCAGTGTTCCTGCGGAAACAGAGGTTGTCTGGAAATGTATGCGAGCAGTTATGTGGTCAGAGAAAAACTGAAAAAAATAACCGGGCTGAATTTGCCTTATGCGGATTACTTTAAGATTCATGACAGACCGGAAGTTGAGGATATTCTGGAAGAAATGATTCAGGATATCAGTGCAGGACTGGTAAGCATTATCAATATGCTCCAGCCGGAGATGATCGTACTTGGATATGATGGAATAGATTGGCCGGAGGATTACGTAAAGAAACTGGAGATACTGATCAATGACCGTAAGATCGCACAGGATGGATGGAATATTCCGGTCAAGAAGGCTTATTTCGGCAAGCAGGCACAGCTGGTTGGTGCGGCAGCTTTGGTAGTAAACAGTATTTTCAAGGGGGAATTACAGTTTTTTGTGTAAATTTTTCTTTTCAGCGGAAGATTCCGTGAGCGGACTTCGAAGCGTAGAAGAAGTAAAAGAACTTTATAAGAAATATTCGGTGAAATAAAAAGATGCAACGAACGTATAAAAACAATACATAAACCATATTTTATCCCCCTGTTCCGTGAAATATGAATTTGCTATAATATAAAAAATGGTATTTCTAAAATTGGAGGAACTGAGGATGAAATCAATTTTATGTTATGGGGATTCGAATACATATGGACTCATGCCGGACAGTCCGGACCGTTATCCAAGAGATGTAAGATGGACAGGAATTTTGCAGAAAAAGCTGGGTGAGGATTATTATGTAATAGAAGAAGGACTTTCAGGAAGAACGACGTTGTGGGATGATCCGATTGAGGAACATAAAAATGGCAAAAAATATCTGCTGCCTTGTCTGGAAAGCCATAAGCCGGTTGACTTGGTGATTCTTATGCTGGGTACCAATGATCTCAAAACAAGATTTTCATTAACTCCTTTTGATATTGGAGCGTCCGTTGAAAATCTGGTTAAAGTACTTTTAAAATCTGATGCAGGAATAGCCTACCAGCCACCAAAGGTTCTGCTGGTGACACCTGTTCCAATTCATAGTGTAGGACGGGATGATCTGGATCACATGTTCTTTGATGTGGAAGAGAGAAGTCAGGCACTGGCACATTATTATGAAGAAGTTGCAAATCGGTATCAGATAGAGTATCTTAATCCGGGAAGTGCAATAGAGACAAATGAACTCGACGGAATCCACTATTCAGCAAAGGGACATGCAGCCATGGCTGAATTGATGGAAAAAAAGGTAAGAGAAATCCTGGAATAAATTGTTGTTAGAAGCAATGCTGCCTGCTCTGATATCAGATATCAGGGCGGGCTTTTTATATCAGAAAAGGAGGAACGGTTGATGAAAGCAGCATATTTAAAGGCGAAATATCAGTTTGAAGTCAGAGATGTAGAGTTAAGAGAACCTGACAGAAACGAGGTGGAAGTCGCTGTTAAAGCTTGTGGTTTCTGTGGGCATGATAATATTCTGGCAAATTATGCAGCAACTGAGTGGGAGCCGTTTGGTCATGAATTTGCAGGAGTTATAACAAAAATAGGAGCAGATGTACGGAATGTTGCGGTAGGTGATCGTGTGGCAATCGAAACTTCAACATTTAATCCATATTCAGATGCTGCTCTGAATGGAAGACCGGATCTCTGTACAGACTGTACGGATTATATGAAACGTAAAGAAGGAGATACCATGGGATTTGCAGAGAGAACGATTGTACCTGCAAACCTGGTTGTAAATATCCGAGATCTTTCTTTTGAGGAAGCGTGTATTCTGGAACCAATGGGAGTTGCAGCAGATCTTATCCTGACAGCAGATATTCATCTGAATGATGATGTTCTTCTTCTGGGGGCAGGTCCGATTGGACTTATGGCAATGCAGATGGCCAAGAAGAGTGGTGCACGTCATATATATGTAGCACAGCATTCCGGAAGTAAAGCACGTGTAGATCTGGCCTACAAATTTGGTGCTGATGATGTAATATTTACAGATAAAGAAGATCTTGAAAAATATCCATTCCCACGAGGTGGCGTAGATAAAGTTCTGGTAACTTCACCGCCGAGTACGATTGACCTTGCAACAAGAGTTACCAATCCGGGTGGTAAAGTTGCATTTCTTGGAATCGGATATGGTGACAGGGCAAAGGCAACGTTTGATTCAAATATCGTACATCTCAGAAAAATTTCCATTATCGGATCCAATGCGATTCCGGCATTGTATTTCCCGAGATGTATTGATCTTCTGGAGGCAGGTATGGTCGATGTAAAATCTCTGATCTCGCATCGATTCAAACTGGAGGATCTTCCAACAGCAATGGCCCAGTATCTTGCTGAGAAAGATAAAGCGGTCAAAGCGATTATGGTGAACGAATAGAAGGTGCCCTTGTACTGATTGCTGTACTTTTTAACACATTACAGACAAGAAAATCAGAATAGCATTATATAAAATAACAAATAACGGGTGATAGAATTACGGTAATTTATACAAAATAAATAATTTACCATCTCAAAACCATATTTTGCCCCCCTTTTTTGCACAAACACCTCTGTGTATAATAAGTACATAAACAAGAGAGAACAATGTTTCGGAAAGCAGGGTGAAGATATGGGAGATGTAATTGTTTCCATGGAACACATTACGAAAGAGTTTCCGGGTGTTAAAGCACTTGATGATGTTAAATTTAATCTTCGTGCCGGTGAGGTTATGGCACTGTTAGGTGAAAATGGTGCAGGTAAATCAACGCTGATGAAAATCTTGAGTGGTGTATATTCTCTGGATCAGGGAAGTTTGAAGATATTTGGCAAAGATTATTCATCACTTACTCCGAGTTCAGCGAGAGAGGCCGGAGTTGCAATCATTCATCAGGAACTGAATATGTGTAAGGATCTTACAGTTGCGCAGAATATGTTCCTTGGACGAGAAGAACGTAAGGGCTTCGTGTTAAATAACTCCAATATGGAAGATATCGCAAGAAAATATCTTGGAGAACTTGGAGTAGATATCAGTCCGGATGAGATCGTTGGGGAACTACCGGTTTCCAAACAGCAGATGATCGAAATTGCAAAAGCACTTTCAATCAATGCAAAAATACTGATCATGGATGAGCCTACATCGGCACTTACATCCCGTGAGATCGATGAACTGTTTAATATTATCCGTAAGCTGAAAAGCCAGGGATGCGGAATCGTATATATTTCACATCGTCTGGAAGAGCTTGCACATATTACAGACAGAGTTACGATCATGCGAGATGGTCACTACATAACAGAAGGTAATTTCACAGACTTTACAATGGATGAAATCATTGCCAACATGGTTGGCCGTGAGATTAAAGAAAAATTCCCTCATGTTGAGTGCAAGAGAGGCAAGAAAGTATTCGAGGTCAAGAACCTGAACGCAGGACGTCTGGTAAGAGATATCAATTTCTCACTGTATGAAGGTGAGATCGTTGGATTTGCCGGACTTATGGGTGCCGGACGTACAGAAACAACAAGAGCTATCTTCGGTGTTGATCCGAAAGAATCAGGAACACTGATTCTGGATGGTAAAGAAATTACGATCAACAATCCGATGGATGCTATCAAAGCAGGTGTTGTACTTGCTCCGGAAGACAGAAAGAAAGACGGATTATGTACAAAACTCAGTATCCGTCATAATATTGCACTTCCAAACCTTGACCTTATCTGTGGAAAAGGCGGGGTGATCAATACAAAAATAGAAGAAGAACTCTGTGACAAGGCTGTAGCAGACCTCACGATCAAAACTCCGAATCTGGATGTTGATGCCGGAACCTTATCCGGTGGTAATCAGCAGAAGGTCGTTGTTGGTAAATGGCTGGCAAGGAATTCAAGAGTTGTAATTTTTGATGAACCTACAAGAGGTATTGACGTAGGTGCCAAGGTTGAGATTTATCAGCTGATGAATCAGCTGAAAAAGCAGGGAATCGCTGTTATGTTTGTTTCCTCCGAGATGCCGGAGGTTATGGGTGTGGCAGACAGGATCATCGTTATGTGTGACGGACGTATTACCGGTGAGGTAATGGCAAAAGAAACCACACAGAATGACATTCTGAAATATGCAACATCCTTTGAGAATAAACTTGGATCTCAAAGCCAGAACAACAAGGAGGAATAATCATGAAGAAAAAAAGCGGCTTTTCAAAAATTATGGGGGCAAAGGGTGCCGGTACGGTAGTAACAGCCTTCATAGGATTAATTATTATTTATATAGCATTTGGTATTCTGAACCCGAAGGTATTTACACTTCTGAATATCCAGAACCTTCTTCGTTCAATGTCTAAATACCTGCTGATCGGTATCGGACAGAGTTTTGTAATGATCACAGGAAACGTTGACCTGTCAATCGGTTCTGTTGTTGGTATGAGTGCCATGATCTCAGCAACCATGATGACAAAGGGAATGAACCCGGTCGTAGCAATTATTGTAACAATTGTTCTTGCACTGGTTGTAGGTGTTGTAAACGGTTATCTGGTTGGTAAATTTAAACTTCCACCATTCATCGCAACACTGGGAACCATGTTCATCGCACGTGGTATTGCTTATATCGTAAATAATAACAGAAACACTGACAACATTGCATCCGGAATCGGTAAAGAAGCCGGAGACAGATTCCAGAATATTTTCTACTATGGAAAGACAGCAGGAATTTTTAATACATTCTGGATCGCACTTATTATTTTCCTTATCTTCTGGTTTTTCCTTGCAAGAACCAGATCCGGACGTCACATTTATGCAATCGGTTCTAACGTAGACGCAGCAAGACTTTCCGGCGTAGATGTAGTTAAAACAACAATGAAAGCTTACATGGTAAGTGGTTTCTGTTCTGCAATCGTTGGATTTGTACTTTGCGCACAGGCTGGTATGGGTAACATGGATGCAGGTAACATGTACGAAATGTACGGTGTTGCAGCAGGCGTTATCGGTGGTGTATCCCCACTTGGTGGATCCGGTATCCTTCTTGGAACATTCGCAGGTGCAGGTGTATGGCAGACACTTGAAAATGGTCTGAACCTGATCCATGCACAGGTTGGTTTCCAGCGTATCATCATCGGTGTGATCGTTGTTGGAGCAGTTCTTCTTGATGTAGTTGTCCGCAGCGGTAATTTCAAAAAGAAAAAAAGTAAATAACTTTAAAAAGAAATAAATTTGAATGAATCTTGATGTTACAATTTGATAAAATAACACAGGAATATAAAGCAAAGAGCTTTATAATATATTAAGGGAGGTTTATACCATGAAGAAAAAAATTTTTGCAGCATTAATTTGTGCATCTATGATCGGATGCCTCGCAGCAACACCAGTATTAGCAGATGAGACTGTTAAGGCTGACGGAGATTACAAGATCGCAGTTATCACAATGGACTCTGTAGACCAGCATTGGGTATCTCTTAAAGAGGGCGCTGAGGAAGAAGCAAAAGCTGACGATGTTACAGTTGACTTCATGGCACCGGATGTAAAAGACGATGCAAAACAGATTGAATGTATCAACAATGCAGTAGCAGGCGGATACGATGCACTTATGGTTGCTGCTAACAGTGAAGATGCTGTTTCCGGTGCTCTTCAGGAAGCAATTGATGCAGGAATGAAACTTGTTTATGTCGACTCTCCGGCAAACGTAGAAGCAGAAGCTACATTCTCCACAGATAACAAAGCTGCTGGTAAAACAGCTGGTGAAGAAATGATCAAAGCTCTGGAAGACAAAGGTGTGAAAGACGGAAGCATTGGTATTGTTAATATCAATAACTCCACAAATACAGCTATCCAGCGTGAAGCAGGATTCAGAGAAGCATTCGAAGGAACAGATTACGAACTTCTTGAAACACAGTTCTGTGAAGGTGATGCTGCAAAAGCTCAGACAATCGCAGAAAACTACATCACAGAAGGTGTTGTAGGTATCTATGGAACAAACGAAGGAGCATCCACAGGTGTTGGTAATGCAATCAAAGCTTCCGGAAGCGATGAAATCATCGGTGTTGGTTTTGATAAATCCGATACACTGAAAGGTCTTATCGAAGATGGATACCTTGTATGCACAATGGCTCAGAACCCGGATCAGATGGGTAAACTTGGTGTTCAGGCTTGTATCAAAGCTCTCAATGGAGAAGATCTTGGCGGAGAAGTAACAGATACAGGTGTATCTGTACTTACAAAAGAATCTCTTGCAGAAGATGGTGCTGAAGAAACAGAAGAAGCAGCTGATGCAGATGACGCTGAAGAAGAAACAGAAGAAGCGGCTGAATAATTATCAGAGTTGATTATAAGTAATAAGTGAATATAGGCCGTCGGAAAAAAACCGACGGCCTGTTTCAGGATTAATGAGACTTAATAAGGAGACAGAAGACATGAAAAGATCAGAAATTAACAAAGCTTTAAAAGAACTGGAAAAAATGATTGCAGATCATCAGTATTATCTTCCGAAATTTGCAAATTTCACTCCGGAAGAATGGAAAACAAAAGGCCATGAGTTTGATGAAATCCGTGATAACATGCTTGGATGGGATATTACCGACTACGGCATGGGAGATTTTGATAAATATGGATTTTCCCTGTTTACTATTCGTAACGGAAATATTAAAATGAAAGATAAATATAAGAAACCGTATGCAGAGAAATTCCTTTACCTGAAAGAAGGACAGTATGCACTGAATCATTTCCACTGGTATAAGATGGAAGACATCATCAACAGAGGTGGCGGAAATATTCTGATCCGTGTATATAATTCCCTTCCGGATGAAGAAATCGATAAAGAGGGCGATGTTACCGTACATATCGACGGAGAAGTTCAGGTCGTTCCGGCTGGTACACAGGTAAAACTGGAACCAGGTATGAGCATTACGATCATGCAGGGAATGTATCATGACTTTGAAGTAGAACCAGGAACAGGCCCTGTACTGATTGGTGAAGTAAGCCAGTGTAATGACGACAATATTGATAACCGCTTTAATCCACCAGCAGGAAGATTTCCTGAGATCGAAGAGGATGAGCCACCATATCGTTTGCTCTGCAACGAATATCCGGAAGCTCCAGAAAAATAAGAATGTTTGTGAGATGACGCCGGAAGTATATTCCGGCGTTATTTAATGTATGGCAGAAAGAGGTAGGTATGGTTAAACTCGTAGTAGCAGATGACGAAGAACGTGTATGCAGACTGATCGTGGCCCTTGGCAATTGGGAAGAACTTGGAATTAAGGTGGTTGGTACTGCTGCAAATGGAATCCAGGCACTGGAACTTATTCGTAAAGAAAAAACAGATATTTTAATTACAGATATCAGAATGCCGGGCCTAAATGGACTGGAACTGATCGAGAAAGTTCGGGAAATATCGCCGGATATTAAAATTATGATCATCAGTGGTTATGCGAATTTTGAGTATGCCCAGAATGCTCTGAAACAGGGAGTAAGTGACTATCTCCTGAAGCCGATCAACAAAGATGCACTCAATGAATCACTGACCAAAATGGTGAATCAGATAGAAACTGCAAGAAGAACAGATATGGCATTTCAGGATATCCAGAATGAACGGCGGGAAGAACTTATCAAGCTCAGAAATATGCTCCTTCATGATCTGTGTCATGACAGATCTCTTGGACTGTCGGAAGATATTCTGCGAGAGAAATATTATCTGAATGTACAGCCGGGGCTGTATCAGGTCCTTGCAATCAAACAGGATGCCGGAGGAAACGACAGCAAAGAAGATACTATAGAACTGATCTGGCATAAGATGGAAGAAATCCTGCAAAGAGAGATCACCAAAGAATGTTATGATTTTGTGACGGCTATTGAAGGGAAATATCTTTACGGACTTATGAATTATCCTGCCAGAAACAGTGAGAAAATCCGTAAGATAGTGCGCAGCTGCTTTAACCAGATGCTTGCAAGAAACGATTATCTTGGAAAAACACAGCTTTCTCTGGGCGTTGGTTTCTCTGTTAAAGAGGCAGAGAACATTAAGGATTCTTTTGTGCTTGCAAATCGTTCACTTGCTGAACGATTACTCGAGGGAAACAGTAAGATACTGGAGGCGGATGCTTCCAATGGTGTTCTCTATGAGAAAAAACTGGTGGATAAATTCACCAGAAATCTGGGGAGTGCGCTTCAGACACTGGATGTAGAAGAAATCAGAAATACGATAAATGTTATATATAATGAAACGATGGAAACACTGGGAGTTCATGGCTGGGAGATCCTTGAAATGATAAGGCAGTGTGGAAGCATTTTTATCATGCGGCTTGATGTACCGGATAAGGCGGAACTTCAGAAGGAATTTGATAACAAATGTGATAATTGTGTAACTGTAAATGCATTGTTTACCTGTCTGCTTGATTTCATGCTCACCAAAGTAAACCAGATGATCGCACTTCGTGAAGAGGATTCTGTGAGACCGGTACGACTGGCGAAGCAGTATATCCACAACCATTATCAGGAGCAGATCACCCTGGAAGAAGTCAGTGATTATGTAGGACTGACTCCGGCATATTTCAGCGTGATGTTTAAGAAGGAAACAGAGATTGGATTTGCCAAATATCTGATCAACGAGAGGATTGAAGGTGCAAAGGATCTTTTGAGAGAATCTACATTGTCGGTTGCAGACATATGCAGAAAGGTTGGCTATAATGATCCGAAGCATTTTACGAGGCTTTTTGAAAAAAATGTCGGTGTGAAACCCGCGGTATACAGGAAACTGTATGGATGATGAAATGACCTGGATGGATCAGGATGACTGAAATATTTGGAATGACTGAGATGGTGATAACATGAAGAAATATAAAGAAAAATTCAGATATCTGGATGCAAGGCTGAAAATATCTTTTGTTGCGTTTTGCATTCTTGCTTTTCTGCTTGTTCTGTGTCTGGACAGGGAGTGGATTTTTTCAGAGGGATTATGGAAGATAGCAATGATTTTTCTTCTGGTGCTGTTAGTGGGATTTACATATCTGTGGATTTGGAAACCATACAGAAGGCTGACCAATCAGGTGCAGCGTTTTTCAGATGGCTATATATCGCTGGCAGATCTGACCGATGTAGAGGTTGCCATTTCACCGGAATTTGAACGTATGGCACGTCATATGAACAAGATTGTTACGGCGACGAGAACATTGGATATGTCGAAGCGGCAGGCACAGTACAGGGCACTGCAGAACCAGATCAATCCACATTTCCTTTATAATACATTGGAGGGGATTCGTAGTGAGGCGATTATGGCAGGACTTGATAATCTGGCAGATATGACAGAAGCACTTGCAATCTTCTTCCGTTATACCATCAGTAAGGTAGAGAATCTTGTTACAGTTGAAGAAGAACTGGAAAACTGTGCAACGTATTTTAAGATTCAGCAGTATCGTTTTGGCAGCAGAATCCATCTGGAAATCGAACAGGATGAAGAAGACTGGGATGACATTCTTCACTGCATGATCCCGAAGCTGACTTTGCAGCCGATTCTTGAGAACAGTATCATTCATGGAATCGAGCTCAAACTGGATGAGGGAAAAGTTACGATTTCCATATCCAGAACGAAGTCTCGTCTTCTGATCAAAGTTTCGGATGATGGCGTTGGAATGAATCGTGAGACACTGGATAAACTGAATGCAAAACTGGGTTCCAAGGAAGAAGAGGTAAAGAATTATACGCAGCCGGAAAAAGGCGGTGTAGCGCTTGTCAACGTAAATAATCGTATTCATCTTATTTTTGGAGAGGAATATGGGATGCATGTATATTCACTTGAAAATATGGGAACCAGTGTGGAATTATCCATTCCGGTCATTTATAATGAAAATGAACTGAAAAAGAAGGAACTGTGATGAAAAAAGAAGTTCTCCGTCTTCAGGATGTTACTTATAAAAAAGAGAATACATTTATTTTTCGAAATATGACATTCAGTATTATGGAGGGTGAGATTATGGGAATCACACCCATGAACTCCTATGGAATGGATGAACTTCTGGATGTGATCGTCAACAATCTTCCGCTGTATTACGGATATGTTTATTATCAGGATAAGTGCGTAAACTCATGGAAAGAGGAGAAGCACAGTCGCAACAGAATATGTCTGATTGACAGTGAGACTTCGCTGGTTAATGGTCTTGATGTTCTGACAAATGTATTTACTCTTCGTGCCGGATTTGGACAGGAAATATTGAATGAAAAAATGCTGACTATGCAGCTGCAGCCATTTATTGATGAACTTGGAGTTTCTATTGATCCATTTATGTCTGTGGAAAAGCTTTCTGCCTATAAAAGAGTTATGGTAGAGCTCCTTCGAGCTATCGTAGCAGGATATCATCTGATCATTATTCGTGAGATCAGTACTGTTATCAGTGAAGATGAGCTTGGAAAACTGTTTGACATCATGCGGTATTACACAGGTAAAGGATTTACTTTCCTTTATGTATCATATCACTTTGAGGAAATACAGCAGGTATGTACCAGAGCAATTCTGATGTCGGAGGGAAGTATTAATCTGATATTTGATAAAGAACAGATAAAAAAAGGGATCAGTGAAGACAATTATATTGATTATTATAATCATGTAAGCCAGCGTCTTCTGCACAGAGCACGTGGAAATGTTCCTACAGCGGAGTCACGGAAAGAAGTTCTTTATGTACGTGATATGTCAGGTAAATACCTGGATCACTTTCAATTCAGTGTCTATAAAGGTGAATGCCTGGTAATTCAGAGTCTGGATACCAGAATGTATAATGAATTTTTGGAGATACTGGAAAAGGAAGGCGGGTTCAAAGATGTTGACATGCTTATCGAGGGTAAAAAAGTATCAGATTACCGGACAAGAAAAATCGCATTTATGAAAGAAGAAGCAACCCAGACAATGCTTTTTGATGATCTGACAGTACGGGATAATATTTGCATAGGTCTTGATAGAAAAGCACCGAACATCTGGCTTAAGAAGAGAATCCAGAAATCTGTCCAGGAAGAGTATTATCGCATTTTCGGGGAAGATATCTTTGACTGTTATATAAATGAACTGAGTGATGAACAGAAGACCAGAGTAATTTATATGCGAATTCTTCTGGAAAAACCTGAAGTGGTATTTATGGTACAACCGTTTAAACATGCCGGTACACCACACAGGATGCAGGTATGGGAGCTTCAGACACTGCTGCTGGAACGAGGAATATCGATTGTAATCCTGGCAATGAATATGTCGGATTCACTGACAATTGCAGACCGAGTAATACGAATCAGCCGTGTGGATGGAAAAATGACAACTAAAGAGTTTACATACAATCAGTTTTCAGAATTACCAATGTCATTGCCTTGGGTTGGTTTCTTTGATGAACTAAAAAATAACGGAGAGGAAATATAAAATGGAAGTAATTGCGGGAATTGATATTGGAGGAACCAAATGTGCAGTTTCCTTTATACATATGAATGGGGATGAGGTAGAATTTTTGTCAAAGGAAAAAAGACCTACGGATGAACCACATCCGGATGAGATGGTGCAGTCGTTTGTGGATGAGATTGCAGAAAAACTGAATGATCATCCGGACTGGGAGCTTGTCTCCATCGGAATTTCCTGTGGCGGTCCGTTGGACGAAGAGAAGGGACTGATCTTATGTCCGCCAAACCTTCCGCACTGGGATCATACAGATCTTTTTACACCGCTAAAGGCAAAGTTTGGAGATGTGCCGATTATGCTGCAGAATGATGCAAACGCATGTGCACTGGCAGAGTGGCAGCTTGGCGCCGGAAAAGGATGCAGAAATATGATTTTCCTTACATTTGGTACCGGCCTTGGAGCAGGACTGATTCTGAATGGTGAATTATACAGTGGTACCAATGGTATGGCGGGAGAAGCAGGACATATACGTCTGGCAGAGGATGGACCGGTAGGCTATGGCAAGGAGGGGTCCTTTGAGGGATTTTGCAGTGGTGGCGGAATTGCACAGCTGGGTCAGGTGATGGCTGAGGAAGCCCTCGACCGTGAGGAAATTCCTTCATTTTGCCAAAGTAAAGGAGAACTATTTAAAGTTAATGCCAGAACTATAGCAGAGGCTGCCGAAAAGGGAGATCCTCTGGCACTAAAGATATATGATATTGTTGCGGACAGATTGGGGCAGGGACTGGCAATACTGGTAGATCTTTTAAATCCTGAAAAGATTGTGATCGGTAGTATCTTCCTGAGACAGGAGAAGCTTTTAAGACCGCGAATGGAAAAAATACTGAATAAAGAGTCGCTTGAGCAATCTCTGTCAGTGGTGGAAGTGCTTCCGGCAGGATTAGGAGAAAAACTTGGTGATTATGCGGCTGTTTCTGTGGGCCTCCGTGCATATCAGAAAAAATAGAAAGGGTAATATAATGAATGAATTAGAAAGACTTATGAAAAGATATCCTCAGCTCGTAGGATGTCGTGAAGCTATTACAGAGACATATCAGGTGCTGGAAGAATCTTTCAGAAATGGCGGCAAACTTTTGATCTGTGGAAATGGCGGAAGTGCTGCGGACAGTGATCATATCGTCGGTGAGCTGATGAAGGGATTTAAGAAGCAGCGCCCGGTTCCTGCGGATATGAGAGAGAAACTGGGAGAAGATCTTGCGGATCATCTTCAGGGAGCACTCCCGGCAATTTCCCTGGCAGGTCACGCGGCATTATCCACTGCATTTCTCAATGACGTAGCACCGGATATGGTTTTTGCACAGCAGGTTTATGGATATGGCAATGAAAATGATGTGCTGCTTGCAATCACAACATCCGGTAATTCAGGAAATGTTTTGCATGCGGTAAAAGTGGCACAGGCTAAAAATATGAAGACGATCGGTCTTACGGGACCGAAAGGCGGTAAGCTTAAAGAAGCAGCAGATACTTGTATCTGCGTTCCGGGAAGCTGTACAGCGGATATTCAGGAACTGCACCTCCCTGTGTATCATGCACTGTGTGCAATGCTGGAAGAGAGGTTTTTTGAGTAAAAGGATTTAAAATATTTTATTAGATAATAGTATAATTTGTTTACATGCAAAAAGGCACAACTGACAGAGAATAATCTGTGGGTTGCGCCTTTTTTATTATGTTTATTAAAGAAATTAAAGAACAGTGTAAGCTCCGTCGATAAGGATATCAGCACCGGTTGTGTATCCGGCAGATTCACTGCAGAGCCAGATAATTGCACCACAGAGTTCTTCAGGTTTAGCCATGCGATGCATCGGGAACATTGGCTGCCATGCTGCCATAAGTTCTGGTTCAACGAAGTCAGGATCTACAGACATTGGAGTTGCGACATATCCCGGGCTGACAGAATTAACACGAATATTTTTGTCAATCCATTCAATTGCAAGACTCTTGGTCATGTGGATAACGCCTGCTTTGGATGCATTATATGCTGCCTGGCACTGAGGAACATTTACAATGTGTCCGGACATGGATGCAATGTTAACCATACTTCCTTTGAAGTTATTTTCAATCATAACACGAGCTGCTTCGCGGCATACGATATATTCACCGGTAAGGTTAATGTCCAGACATTCTCTCCATTCTTCAACAGTTGCCTCAAAAGCGTCTTTATGGTAGCAGACACCTGCATTATTGACAACAATATCAAGTCGTCCATAGACTTCCATAATCTTTTCCATGCCTTTTCGTACACTGGATTCGTCTGTGGCATCGGCAATGATATCAAGAGCTTTTCCGCCTTCAGATTCAATCAGTTTTACTGTTTCTCCGGCACCGGAACGGGAAAAGATAGCAATATCAGCTCCGCAACGAGCAAGCTCGCGGCAGATTACCTGCCCGATACCACGTCCACCACCTGTTACAAGTGCAACTTTGCCTTCAAGTGAAAATAAATCTTGTAAATAATTGTTTTTCATAATCATACCTCACTATTGTGTATTTTTTTACTGCGGGAGCAGTTTCTTTTATAAGTTGTTACTGAGTAATATCTGGTTAATCTTTATGGTTAAGTATAATTCATTGATGCACCTCCTATTGGTTGAACTAGTGACAATGACTGTGTTAGAACTAAATATAAAATAGTTTTATAAAAAAGATTACAATAAGTATTTTGCATGCGTGAATTATAAAACACATTGGAATTAAAGTCAATAAATTTAATTTTCAACAATTAAATTTGTGAAAATAATACAAAAATCATGTCGATATTTTGACACGCTAAATTATTGACTTTTAGAACTTGTAGGTGTATTATAAAACCACTTTATAAAAAATATTTTGCAAAAGATATATAACAAACAACATGGAGGTGCAAATAATTATGGAAGGTAAAATGAAAGTCGCTGTTATGGAAGGCATTGGTAAGATGGGATTTACAGAGAGGCCAATTCCAACACCGAAAGATGACGAAGTATTGGTAAAACTTGAATATGTAGGAATCTGTGGATCGGATCTTCATTATTACGAACATGGCAGAATTGGTGATTATATTGTAGAGCCGCCTTTCGTATTAGGACATGAACCAGGCGGAACAGTCGTTGAAGTAGGAAAAGATGTAAAACATCTTAAAGTTGGTGACAGAGTTGCACTTGAACCAGGAAAAACCTGTGGACACTGTGAGTTCTGTAAAACTGGAAGATATAATCTATGTCCAGATGTAATCTTCTTTGCAACACCGCCGGTTGATGGTGTATTCCAGGAATATGTAGCACATGAAGCTGACCTTTGCTTCAAACTTCCTGATAATGTAGATACAATGGAAGGTGCATTGATTGAGCCTCTGGCAGTTGGCTTCCATGCTGCTAAACAAGGTGGTGCTGCGATGGGGCAGACAGCAGTTGTTACGGGTTCTGGTTGTATCGGACTTGTCACAATGATGGCGTTGAAAGCATTAGGAGTTGATCAGGTTTACGTAGTAGATATCATGCAGAAACGTCTTGATAAAGCTATGGAACTTGGTGCAACAGGTGTTATTAATGGAAGAGAAAAAGATACAGTAGAAGAACTTATGAAACTTACAAATGGCAGAGGTGTTGATCTTGCCATAGATACTTCTGGCACTGAAATTTGTGTAAAACAGGGTATGGAGGCTTTGGTAAAAGGAGGCACACAGGTTTTAGTCGGATATAGTGCTTCTGGCAATATGAACCTTCCAACCAGCCTGATCTGTGATAAAGAAATTTCAATTAAATCTGTATTCCGCTATCGCCACATTTATCCTCTTGCAATTCAGGCAGTTGCTGAAGGAAAGGTAAATCTGAAAGGTATTGTAACAAATATTTTTGAACTGGATGATATTCAGAATGCGATGGATAGAAGCGTAAATGAAAAAGCAGATATCGTTAAATCTGTAGTAAAAATCTGTTAAGCGCTCATAAAGGATAAGGAGTAAAACATGGCAAACGAATACTTACTGGAAATAAAAAATGTAAGAAAAGAATTCCCGGGGGTAGTTGCACTTGACAATGTGTCGCTGTTCCTGAAAAAAGGAGAAATTCATGCTCTGGTAGGTGAGAATGGTGCCGGAAAGTCAACTCTGATGAAAATTCTTGCTGGAATTTACAGTCTTGATCAGGGAGAAATTCTTTATGATGGAAAACCATTTCAGGCAAAGAAACCAGTAGATGCACTTGAAAAAGGAATCGCAATGGTACATCAGGAACTGGATCTTATTCCTGAGATGACTGTAGAAGAAAACGTATTTGCAGGAAGAGAAAAAAGCAATGGTATTGTGATTGACAAACGTGGAATGGAAAAACGTACAAAAGATTTAATGGAAAGTCTTGGGATTGATATCAGTCCCAAGACCAAAATTAAAGAACTTAGTACAGCACAGCAGCAAATGGTAGCGATTACACGCGCGTTGGCATTTGATGCAGAAATCATCATTATGGATGAACCTACTTCGGCAATTACAGACCGTGAAGTTGAACAGCTTTTTAAAATCATCAGAAAATTAAAGGCGCAGGGCAAAGCAATCGTATACATTTCTCATAAGATGGATGAGATTTATTCCCTTACAGATCAGATTACAGTATTTAGAGATGGATGTCTCATCGGTTCTGTTGCAACCAAAGATGTAACACCGGAAAAACTGATCAATATGATGGTTGGACGAGAACTGAATGATGTATATGATAAATCTTCTCCTAAGACAGCAGATTACGATGAAAACGAAGTACTGTTGAAAGTTGAAAATCTTACCAGAGAAAACGAATTCTATAATATCAATTTTGAAGTAAAAAGAGGAGAAATACTTGGCTTTTTTGGTTTGATGGGTGCTGGAAGAACAGAAGTTATGGATACTGTATTTGGTCTTCGAAAAGCTGAAAAAGGTACTGTTACCATGAAGGGAAATCAGATGGGAACAGTAAAAAAAGCAATTTCAAATGGAATGGCATACATTACAGAAGACAGGAAAATCTCAGGATTGAATCTTATAGCTTCAGTCAAAGATAATATTTCCATTGCATATATGGATATGGTTACTAAAGGGAAGTTTCTAATTGATTTTAAAAAGGAAAAAGAAAATGCAGATGAACTTATCAAAAAAATTAAAATCAAGTGTTCATCTAGAGATACTTTGGCAGGAACGCTTTCCGGTGGAAATCAGCAGAAAATTGTAATTGCGAAATGGTTTATGGGAAATCCAGATCTTTTAATTATGGATGAGCCTACTCGAGGAATTGATATTGGTGCAAAAGCAGAAATCTATAAACTGATGGATATGTTGGTAAAAAGCGGTAAGAGTATCATTATGATTTCTTCAGAAACTCCAGAACTTCTGGGTATGAGTGACAGAGTAATTGTCATGCATGAAGGATACCAGACAGGTGAGTTTAGATGTGGTGAACTCGATCAGGATAAGCTGATGGCATATGCTATCGGTGAAGGAAATAAATATCACCAGTAATGAAATTAGCACGGATAGGAGAAAACGACATATGAATAAAAATGTAGATTCTGCAAAGAAAATAGACATAAGCAAAATTCTTGGAAAATATGGAGTATATATTGCATTACTTGTATTGTTTGTAGTAATGTCATTTGCTTCAAACTCATTTCTTACAGTAACAAACTTATTTAATATTTTAAAACAGAATGCCGTATACGGAGTTCTTGCCGTAGGAATGACTTTTGTAATTGTAACAGGTGGTATTGATTTGTCTGTTGGCGCAATTGTTGCATTGGCAGCATGTTTTGCGACAAAACTGGCACAGGATGGGTCTGGAGTTCCAGTTATTGTAGCTATATTAGTTGGGCTTATTACAGGTGTTGCCTGTGGTGCATTCAGTGGATTATTTATTGCAATAGCAAATATCCCTGCATTTATTGCAACATTAGCAACATGTACGATTGCCCGTGGTATTGTATTTGTATTTACAGATGGACGACCGATTACAGGTGTTTCTGATGCTTACAAATATATGGGACGTACTTCCTGGGGACCGGTTCCGGTAATGGTTGTAATTTATTTACTGTTTCTCGTTGTCGGTACATTTCTATTAAAATATACCAAATATGGAAGACATGTATTTGCAATCGGTGGCAACAAAAGAGCAGCACTTGTATCCGGTGTCAATGTCAAAATGACAGAATTCCTTGTATATGTAATCAGTGGATTCTGTGCAGCATTTGCAGGACTTTTACTTTCCTCACGTATTCAGACTGGGCAGCCAGCAGGTGGTGAAGGATATGAACTGGATGCGATCACAGCAGCAGTTATCGGTGGTGCAAGTCTTTCCGGTGGTAAAGGTAGTGTGTTTGGTTCATTCATAGGTATTTTAGTAGTAGGTATTCTTACAAATGGTCTTGATCTTCTGAATGTATCTTCTTATTATCAGCAGATCATTAAAGGTGCAATCATTCTTCTTGCAGTAATGGCAGATAGAAAGAAAGACTGATCAAAAGTATAAAGGGTGTAAAAAACTAAAATATAATAACTGCGGAAGCGGATATTATAAAAAACAAAACCAAAATGGGAGGGTTACAAAATGAAAAAAAGAAGCGTATTAGCAATGGTAATGGCAATGGGTATGGTTATGGGACTGGCAGTTCCGGCAAGTGCAGCAGAAAATTATAAAATTGCCTGGGTAGACGGAAACCTTGCAAATGAGTCAAATGCAATCTGTACAGATGCTGCTAAAGCATATGCAGAAGAAAATAATGTAGACTTTACACTTCTTGATGGTCAGGGATCTGGTGAGAATCAGGTATCTCAGATCGAAACACTAATCGCTCAGGGAGTTGACTGTATCATCGTTCAGCCTTACGATGCAGCAGCTTGTCAGGTTGGTGTAGAAGCAGCAATTGATGCAGACATCCCGGTTCTGGTTACAAAGACAACAATTGAAGATAACAGCATCTGTCCATTCGTTGGACAGGATGACACTGTAGCCGGTGAAATGGAAATGGAATGGATGGCAGAACAGCTTGGTGGAAAAGGAAACATTGTAGTTATTGAAGGACCTACAGGTATTTCTGCAGCAATTCAGAGAAATGACGGTATTACAAAAACTCTTGAAAAATATCCAGATATCACTGTATTACATACACAGCCAGCAGACTGGAATCGTGATGAGGGTATGTCTCTTATGGAAACATGGCTTCAGGAAGGAAAAGAAATTGACGGTGTAGTTGCTCATAATGATGAGATGGCACTTGGTGCATATGATGCTATTGCGGATGCTGGAAAAGCTGGAGAAATTAAAGTTATTGGTATCGATGCAATTGATGCTGCAAAGAAGTCAGTAGCGGCTGGTGAACTTGATGCAACTGTTCTCCAGGACGTTGAAACAATCGGACAGAAGACTGTAGAAGTAGCTATTGAAATGTGTAAAGGTGAAAAAGTTGATGATGTATACAATGTAGATCCAGTGCTTCTTACAAAGGACAACATTGCTGATTATGTGACAGAATAATAATAGAAGGGATGAAGTGCTATGGCAAAAACAATGAAAGCATTGATGTATGACAAGGCAGGAAGAGAAAATTCCAGCGTGCGTCAGATTCCATATCCGGAATGCGGAGATGATGAGATTATAATTAAAGTAATGTCCTGCTCTATCTGTAAAGGGGCAGAGCATGACCATGACAATGGAAAAGGTACCGATCTGGCAAAATATCCAGTTGTTCCAGGACATGAATTTGCAGGATATGTTCATGAAGTTGGAAAAAATGTAACAGCATTTAAGCCAGGTGATCGTGTAACAGCGGATAACACAGAGTATTGTGGAGATTGCTATTATTGTAGAAGAGAAGAATCCAATTATTGTCCGACATTTGGTTCCCTTGGACATAATATTAATGGTGGATTTGCTGAATTTGTCAGAGTGAAGAAGGAAAAAGTATTCCATATTCCGGATCATCTTTCCTTTAACGCAGCAGCACTTTCTGAACCCGTTGCATGCTGCATTCATGCAGTAGATCGTGCAAATATAAGATATGGTGATACCGTTGTAATCTTTGGCGCTGGTTCTATGGCTCAGATTCTGGGACAATTATTTAAAGCATCTAATGCTGAAAAAGTGTACATGATTGCTGGTAAGAGCAGTAAGCTTGAGCTTGCAGCAAAATATGGAATTATTCCGATTGAAATGGATCGAAATGATTATTCGGTACATGAAAAAGCATTACTTAAAGAGAATCCGTTAGGGGTAGACTTGATAATTGATGCGACTGGAAGTACAAAAGTAATATCAGAGTCAATGAAGCTCTTGAAAAAAGGTGGAACACTTCTTCAGTATGCAATCGTACATAGTGGAGAAAAAGTAGAAATGGATCCGGTTCTTATGTTTAATAATGAACTTACTTATACCGCATCCTTCTGCCAGTCTCATAATTTTGGAAGAGCAGTTGATGTTTTGGCTTCTGGAATTGTTGATGGCGATAGCCTGGTAACAGGAGAATTCCCGCTGGATGATTTTTACAAAGGCTTGGATGAGAATGTAAAGGATCGAAATTCTATTAAGGTGATTATTCATCCGAATACAGAAGAGTAATATTGTAATCATACATGGCGGGCCTAAAAGCCTGCCATGTGTTGTTTGAGAATTTTTTGAAATAATTTTATCAGAAAGAGTGAAGAAGATGAAAAAAAGAGGTGTTATAAATCAACAGTTGAGTAATGCGCTTGCTGGATTAGGGCATGGTGACTATTTTCTTCTTTGTGATGCAGGTTTTCCAATTCCCAAAGAGGCTGAAAGAGTAGATTTAGCGTTGACATTTGGAATTCCGAACATGGACCAATGTCTGAAAGCCATTCTTGATGAAATCGTAGTACAAAAGGTAACAATTGCGGAAGAAATGAAAGATTTGAATGATGAAGGGTATCAGTTTATCAAGAGAGTATTCAAAAATCAAAAATTATGTGAAACTTCACAGGAAGAACTTGTAAAATTGGCAAATAATGCTAAATTTATAGTAAGAAGTGGTGAACTCAGATGTTATTCAAATATATTGTTGGAAGCAGCATCAGGAGTGGATATTTTTAAAAATGATTTCATTATTGATCCGGCACAGATTTAATTTGTAAAAGAATACTGTTTTATTGAAAGAAATTGAACTCAAAAATTTTCTTTTAATCGGTATCAGATCTGTAATGTTCAGAGCGTGCAGCTGCAATATGTGGATAGATGTATTGTATAATGTTTCGCTAAGGTGAAACTTGTTGATACGTATGTGATTTGGTATAATAATATATATACATGCGTAGAGGGACAGAAATCAATAATATTATCAGGGGAGAATAAGGAGAAGAAAAATTTGGCGAGTGCAATGGAAATAAAACAGAAAAACAGAAAGAATGTCCTTCGTGTTATTTATGATGAAAAGAAAATTTCCAAGGCGGAAATATCAAAAAGGTTGGGTCTCAGTATGCCAACAATAGCACAGAATCTTTCGGAACTTTTTGATAAAGAGCTGATTTGTATAAATGGTACATTTGATTCTACAGGAGGACGTAAGGCAAAGGCAATCGGATTTAATGCAGATGCCAGATATGCAATCGGAATTGATATAACAAAGAATCATATAAGTGGAGTATTAGTTAATTTGTATGGTGAAATCATATATTCAGTTCGAGTAAGATATAGATTTGAAGAAAGCGATGCTTATTACAGAGAAATAGAAAAGCTGATATCTCACGTGATGGAAAAAGGACAGGTCGGAGCGACATCTATTCTGGGTGTTGGAGTAAGTATACCGTCTATCATTGCGGAGGATGGTAAGAGTCTTACCTATTCACCAATCATCGGAGCTATAAATATTTATGAAGATCTGAAGAAATATATTAATTTTCCTTATAAGATCATCAATGACTCCAACTCAGGCGGATATGCAGAACTGTGGCATGCGAAGAAAGTAAAGAATATGATTTATCTTTCTCTCAGTAACAGTATAGGTGGCGCAGTGTTGATGAACAATGAAATCTATTATGGAGACAGAATGCACAGCGGCGAATTTGGGCATATGACATTGGAGATTAATGGAAGACAATGCTACTGTGGCAAAAAAGGCTGTGTGGATGCCTACTGTAATGCGCAGAATCTTTCCAACCTTACAGATGGAGACTTAGGAAGGTTTTTTGAACTGGTAGATGCTGGAGATGAAAGATGTAAAAAAGAATTTCGTCAGTATATGCAGTATCTTGCTGTTACAATTAATAATCTGTATGATATTTTGGATTGTGATGTTGTTCTGGGCGGTTATGTAGGTGGATATATGGAGAAATATCTGGATGAACTGCGACGCATGGTTTCAGAGAGAAGTACCTTTGAGACAGATGGAAGTTTTATAAAAACCTGTTTCTTTAAACATGAGTCATCAGCTGTAGGAGCGGCACTTTATTTTGTAGATAAATTTATTGATGAAATTTAAAAAGTCAGCCAGGAGGTATTGATTATGGAGTGGAATGAAAATATTACAGGATTACAGCACATTGGTATTCCAACAAATGACATGGATAAAACTGTAGATTTTTACCAAAAAATTGGATTTGAAATAGCACATGAAGCAATGGATGGGGAAGTGCGAGTTGTTTTCTTGAAATTAAAAGATTTGGTTCTTGAGACATATGAAAATAAAGCAGCAGCATTATGCGATGGAGCTGTGGACCATATTGCATTAAATGTAATGAATATTGAAGAGGCCTATAAATTTATCACAGGACTTGGAATAAAAATTCTCACTGAGATTACGTTTCTACCGTTTTGGGACAATGGAGTGAAATTTTTCATAGCGCAAGGACCAAATTTGGAAAGACTTGAATTTGCTCAGTATATAAAATAAAGACAAAACAAAGCAATAATCAGCCCTGATAAAGATTGATATCAGGGCTGATTAAGGTTATAATTGAACTACATTTGCATTGCATATTTATAACACAAGGAGGTATTTTTATGGGCAAAAAGAAAGCAATTGCAGCCGGACATATTTGTCTGGACATCACCCCGGCTTTTAAGAGTAAGGAAGAAAAATCTATCAAAGATCTTTTCAGACCGGGACAGCTGATCGCGATGGATGCGGCCAAAGTAAGCCTTGGCGGTTCAGTATCCAACACTGGAATCGGTATGAAACGTTTGGGTGCGGATGTGGAGCTGATGGGAATGGTCGGCAATGATGCATTCGGCCAGATGGTTCTTAATGAACTGGAGAAATATGATACTTCACCGGACAGTATGATTGTAAGAGATGGTGTTGGAACTTCATATTCAGTAATCCTTGCACCGGCAGGAATCGACAGAATATTCCTTCACTGTTCGGGAGCTAATGACACATTTACGTTGGATGACATCGATCTGGAGAAAGTAAAAGGTGCAAATCTGTTCCATTTTGGATATCCGTCACTGATGCGTATGATGTATATTGACGGTGGCAAAGAGCTGGTTCGTCTTCTGAAGGCTGTACATGAGCTGGGAGTTGCGGTGTCCGTAGATATGGCGATGTTTGAGGAAAGTACTGAGGCAGGAAGTCAGGACTGGAATGAACTTTTGAAATCTGTGATTCCATATATTGATTTCTTTGTACCAAGTATTGAAGAACTTTGCATTATGCTGGACCGTGAACGCTATCATGAGTGGAATGAAAGAGCACAAGGAGCTGACGTCACAAACTTCATTGATATTGAAAAAGACGTAAGGCCATTGGCAGATAAACTCCTTTCTTACGGAGCAAAAGTAATTCTTATCAAATGCGGTACACCGGGTATCTATTTCCGCACAGCAGACAAAGAGCAGATTCTGAAGATTGGTGGTGGAATCGGAGAAGAAATTGCAGATTCATGGTCTAATCAGGAAGCTTTCGAAAAGAGTTATCTGGTTGAAAAAGATAAAGTCGCTTCCGGAACAGGTGCAGGAGATACAACAATCGCAGCTTTCTTAAGTGCTATACTTGCAGGAAAAGACTGGCAGGATGCACTTCATCTTGCAACAGCTACCGGAGCACTCTGTGTACAGACTTACGATGCACTCAGTGGAATCATACCTCTTGAAGATGTGCAGAAAAAGATTGACGCTGGATGGGAGAAAAGAAAATAAATTTTTTTCAATTAATAGTTTTTTTGAAAAACTTTTAATTGAATTTATCTACAATTGTTATTATAATTAAAGGCAGAGATAAATTAATTTACAGGAGGAAACAAGATGTTAGTTAACATGAATGATGTGCTTTATCCGGCAAAAAAAGGTAAATACGCAGTAGGCCTTTTTAACGCAGTAAACCTGGAACTGGCACGTGGAATCATTGCAGCAGCAGAAAGTTCTCAGTCACCGGTCATCATGGGAACAGCGGAAGTACTTCTTCCATACGGACCACTGGAGGAGGTTTCCTATTACCTTATTCCTATGGCTAAGAAAGCAAATGTTCCGGTTGTTATCCATCTGGATCATGGTCTTAAGAAAGAAACCTGTCTGAAAGCACTGGAACTTGGATTCTCATCCATTATGTACGACTGCTCTACAGATTCTTATGAAGATAATGTAAGAAAAGTTAAAGAGATGGCAGACATCGCGCACTCTTATGGGGCAACCATCGAGGGTGAGCTTGGACATGTAGGAGATAACCCGGATTCTGCAGAGGGAAGCTCTCATATCAATCCGGCTGACTTCTATACAGATCCTAAAATGGCCAAAGACTTTGTTGACAAAACTGGTGTAGATGCTCTTGCAATCGCAGTAGGAACTGCTCACGGAGCATACAAACTTCCACCGAAACTTGATTTTGAACGTATTCATACAATTGCAAATACTGTAGATGTACCGCTTGTTCTTCATGGTGGATCCGGACTTACAGACAACGACTTCAAACGCGCAATTCAGGAAGGTATCAGTAAGATCAATATCTTCACAGATATCAACGTTGCAGCAGTAGAAGCTGAGTTCCGTAAATTCGAAACTATGAATAAAGGTATCATTGATCTGATCCCGGCAGCAGTAGAAGCTGTAAAACAGGAAACATTAAAGAAAATGATGCTCTTCTCCAGCAATGGAAAAGGCACATTAAACCAGCCATCCCAGGATGAGCTTGTAAAAGCTGTTGTTCAGGAAGTGCTCAGAGAACTTGGCAGGAAATAATTACATAATATAAAAAGGTGCGCCGTAAGGCGCACAACAAAAATACAGCAGGTGAATTGCTCACCTGCTGTATTTTTTAACTTTTTTGAGGGGGGAGATAGAGAGTGGTTATTCATCTATCCAAAATCTATTATAGGGAAGAAATATGTTCAAAGTGTGTACTAATTCTAAAAGAAATCTAAAAAGGGTAAAGAAAAATTAAAGAAAATCTATAATTTTTACAGCGTATTGTAGTTTCACAGAAAAAATGGTAGAGTGTAAACACCTGCTGAAAGTCAGCAGATAATATCATAGGGATTCCGGTTCCGGAAATCCATTTTCAAATGTCATTTCGACAACTATTCCAAAGAAGAAAACATAATAAGTTCAGAAAGGGGAGATGCCTATGCCCTGACAGATTTACATCCAGTTTACTTTGTTGAGAGAGGCTGCCGGAGAGGAAAAGGCAGCAAAGAGGAGTTCGCAGATGAATTTTAATATGAAAAACAGAATATGGAAAAATTTAAGTGCAATGAGTATGGCCTTTTTCATGACAGGAATGGTTCTTGGAGGATGTGGACAGACAACAGTTTATGCGGCAGAACTGGCGTATGAAAGTGTAGAATTTGAAGAGCATTCTGAAACAGAAGAGACAGGAATAGAAGAAGCCGGAACAGAAGAATCCGGAACAGATGAATCTGATCCGGATGAAATACAATCAGAAGAAAATGCAGAAGAAACTGAACCTGAAGAGACGGAAGATTCCGAAGAGAAGGATCAGGATAAGGCCAATCTGTCTGATGGTAAATCGGAAGAAGAGGATAAAGAAAACGAGAATAAAAAGAAAACACCGAACTTTACGGTTAGCGTAGTCACAGATGAAAGTACAGTAAAAGCAGGAAGCGACCTGGTATATACGGTGACTCTGGAAAATACAGGCGATGTAATGTTGAAAAACATACAGCTGCGGGCATTGTTTTCAAACCAGAATCTGCAGGGCGAGTGGTCCGGGGATAATTTAGAACAGCTGGATGTCGGGATAAGGAAAGAGCGGTATCTGACAGTGAATCTCCCGGAGGAGCAGGAAGTGGCTGTTTCTGTGAAAATTCTGGCATCTGCAGAAGTTGAGATGACAGAAGCAGATACGGAGGATGCTGTAATCAACAGAGAGACATCCCTTGATACAAAAATTATCCCACTGGAAGCATCTTTTGAAGTGACGAAAACGGCTGACCGTTCCGTTGCAGTGCCTGGAGATAAGATTCTGTTTCAGATCTGCATTCGAAATACCGGAGAGCGGACACTGCATTCTGTAGTTACGACAGAACGTTTTCAGCTTGGAAATGTACCGGTACAGTTTTTAGAAAAAGAGGGGGTGGTTCTGAATAAGTCAAAGACAAAAGCAAGGATCGAAAGAATTGAACCGGGCAAGGCAGCAGGCCTGCAGGCAATGGTAACATTGCCGGAAAACCTAAAAGAACAGGAACTTTTGAATGAAGTAACCGTGACGACACTGGAGACTGGGGAACAGGTGATGACTTCTCAGGCAAAAATTCAGATCAGGGTGGCTGAAGAGGTGGAAACAGAAGAGGCAGACAGAATGTCTGTGGATATGGATAATAGTGCAGTTTCCCATACGGGAGAGAGTTATCCGGCTTCTACACATCCAAAAACCGGAGATCCGTACCAACCGTTTCTGTGGCTGGCAATGATCCCCGGTTCTATGCTGGCTGCGGGCTGGATCCGCAGACGGATGTAATTACAATTACAGAATATCGATATGTTCTCCGGCAAGTGCTTTGTTCATACTGCGGACAGCACAGAACTTACCGCACATACTGCAGGTATCACTGTGGTCATCTTCCGGAAGACGGTCATCACGGATAGCTTTGGCTGTTTCCGGATCAAGAGCACAGTCAAACTGTGCATCCCAGTCAAGGACACGGCGGGCATCTGCCATCTTGTCATCGATATCTCTTGCATGCGGGATTCCTTTGGCAATATCTGCCGCATGGGCTGCAATCTTGGAAGCAATAATTCCTTGTTTGACATCTTCTACATTCGGAAGAGCCAGATGTTCTGCCGGTGTTACATAGCAGAGGAATGCGGCTCCGTTCATGGCTGCAACAGCACCACCGATCGCAGCAGTGATATGGTCATATCCAGGTGCGATATCGGTAACGAGAGGTCCGAGTACATAGAATGGCGCTCCCATGCAGATGGTCTGCTGAACTTTCATGTTGGCAGCAACCTGATCAAGCGGCACATGACCTGGTCCCTCAACCATGACCTGTACGTTATGAGCCCATGCACGTTTGGTAAGTTCTCCAAGACGTACCAGCTCTTCAATCTGGCATACATCAGTGGCATCAGCCAGACAGCCAGGACGACATGCATCTCCAAGAGAAATAGTAACATCATGCTCTTCACAGATGTCCAGAATTTCATCGAAGTATTCATAGAACGGATTTTCTTCACCGGTCATGCTCATCCATGCAAATACAAGGCTTCCACCACGGCTTACAATGTTCATTTTACGTTTGTGTTTTTTGATCTGCTCGATGGTCTTTCTTGTGATTCCGCAGTGGAGAGTAACAAAATCAACACCGTCCTCAGCATGAAGGCGAATTACGTCGATGAAATCATGAGCAGTCAGTTCAGAGAGATCGCGCTGATAATGAATGACACTGTCGTATACCGGAACGGTTCCGATCATTGCAGGACACTCATGTGTCAGTTTCTGGCGGAACGGCTGTGTATTGCCGTGGCTGGAGAGGTCCATGATCGCTTCTGCACCGAGATCTACTGCTTTCATAACTTTCTGCATTTCGATATCATAATCTTTGCAGTCTCTGGATACACCAAGGTTTACATTGATCTTGGTGCGCAGCATGCTGCCGACACCTTCCGGGTTCAGGCAGGTATGATGTTTGTTGGCACAGATCGCTACTTTACCTTCGGCAACCAGTTCCATCATTTTTTCAACCGGCATGTGTTCTTTTTCTGCAACAGTTTTGATCTGAGGGGTTACGATGCCTTTGCGTGCGGCATCCATCTGTGTTGTATAAGTTGTCATATGGTATATTCTCCTTCTATGTAAATGATAATTTTTATTGTGTTTTTCCAAGGGTGTGATCCAGTGGACCAGAACCATGTCCAAGATCCAGCTGTGCCTTCAGGGCATCAGTCAGATACTGCTTGGAACGGCGCACAGAATCTTCAAGAGAAAATCCTCTGGCAAGATTTGAGGCAATCGCACTGGAAAGTGTGCAGCCGGTGCCGTGAGTATTTGGATTGTTGATGCGTTCACCATGCAGCCAGATGCCATGTACGTTTGTATAAAGAAGGTCATTTGCATCGTTGATGCGATGGCCGCCTTTCAGAAGGACAGAAATGTGAAAGCTTTCATAAAGTTTGTGAGCAGCTTCTTCCATAGAGTCAGCATTTGTGATCTGCAGTCCGGTGAGCGCTTCAGCTTCTGGAATATTGGGTGTGATGATCTCTGCAAGAGGAAAGAGTTCCTTCTGAAGTGTTTGCTCGGCATCTTTGTCCATCAGACGATGTCCGCTGGTGGAGATCATAACAGGATCCAGTACGATATGGTGTGCATGGTACTGCTGTAATTTGACAGCAACGTGATGCATGATCTCAGCGGATGAGAGCATGCCGATCTTAACTGCATCAGGAAAAATGTCAGTAAAGATGCAGTCCAGCTGGTTGTCAAGAAATTCCGGAGAGGTTTCCTGAATTCCGTAAACACCGGTTGTGTTCTGGGCGGTCAGAGCTGTGATCGCACTCATGGCATAGACTCCGTTCATGATCATGGTCTTGATATCTGCCTGAATGCCGGCACCACCACTACAGTCGCTTCCGGCAATCGTTAATACTGTTTTCATAATCGTGTTATTCCTTATTGTTTTGTTGAGATTTACAGTTTTTGCAGTTCCGTAAGAAAATGTCTGACGGCTTCGGCTTTGTTAGCAGGTTTAAAAAGTCCGCTGACAACGGCGGCACCGGAAATCCCACTTCCTGCAAGAAGATAAAGGTTGTCAGCAGTAACACCGCCGATTGCAACAACCGGAATTTCTACAGCCTGACAGATCGCTCGCAGAGTTTCGACAGGAAGTTGTGTGACGTTGGCTTTAGTGGTGCTTCCGAAGACTGCACCGCAGCCTATGTAGTCTGCTCCGGCATTCTGGGCTGCAAGTGCTTCTTCGACATTATGGGCACTTCCGCCGATGATAAAGTCAGGCCCGAGAAGCTGACGTGCTTTCTGGATGCCCATATCAGAAAGTCCGACATGAACACCGGAAGCATTTGCTTTCTGTGCAAGATCCGGGCGGTCATTGATGATCAGTGGAACATTGTAACGTTCACATATTTCTTTTAAAAGGGCGGCTTCCTGAAGGATTTCTTCGTCAGAAGCATTTTTTTCACGAAGCTGGACACAGCTGACACCTGCGCGAAGGAGTTCCTCGGTAACGGATGCAAGTGTTTCATCGGGTTTCAGCCAGCTTCGGTCTGTAACAGCATACAGTTTCAGCTGTTCTGGTGATATTTTCATAGGTCTTTCTCCAATATCTGATCAGAATTTATGTTTCGAGGTGTACATTAATTTCTCTTCCAGTACATCAAAAAGATGTACATGAAAACTTCCAATGCCGGATTTTTCTGCGTCTGTTCGTCTGCCTGCTTCAAGGGCAGTTTCACGCCAGAGTGCTCCGGCGGCACGGACCGCATCAAATGCAGAAGTGTCCGTACACAGAAATAATGTGCAGAGTGCAGAAAGCATACATCCGCCACCGGTGATTCGTCGAATCCTGGAGTCGCCGCCGGTCAGAATCTGTGCCTGCTTTCCATCAGATACCACATCCTCTTTGCCCGTGATCAGAACTGTGCAGTTGAGAAGAGATGCCGCCTGCCCTGCAATCAGACAGACATCACGTTCCGCCATCTGCAGGGAACTTTCTACACCGCCGTGTTTCTCGGGACTGTCGGTATCTGAAAGGAGAGAACATAGAACAACGGCTTCTTCCTGATTACAGCGAACAGCAGTCGGATGAACGGCTTGAAGAAGTTTTTGCAGCTCTTTTCTTCGAAATGTGCTGGCACCGGCGCCGACCGGATCCAGGACGACCGGGTGGCCAAGGGCATTTGCCTTCTGTCCGGCGAGGATGCAGGCCTGTATTTTGGCAATGTCCGGTACTCCGGTATTCAGAAGGGTTCCATGACAGAAAGAAGTGATTTCTTCGACTTCCTGTTCATCCTGTCCCATTACGGCACTTCCGCCGGCTGCAAGCAGTAGATTGGCAACATCCTGCATGGCTACCGGATTAGTGAGACAATGAATCTTGGGAGCATCCTGGTGAATGCAGAAAGAAATTTCTTCTATATTATTAAGTGACATAAATTATCTCCTGGCGGCAAGAAATACCTGGCTTTTTTCAAAAACACGAAGCAGGATAAAGGCCAGTACACTTCCGGTAAATGTTGAGATAAAAAACGGGATCATGTATACGGTGAATCCGGCCGGGGCAAGTCCCATGAGAAGTTTGGCTACCGGATAGGCTGCAAGACCTCCGAGGATTCCGGTTCCCAGTGCTTCTGCAACACAGGTAAGACTTAATTTGCGGGTGAGTCGGAAGACCAGACCACAGCATAAGGCGCCAACCATGCTTCCGGGAAAGGCAAGAAGACTGCCGATTCCTAGCAGGTTGCGGATCAGACTTGCACAAAAAGCAATGCCGATTCCCCACCATGGGCCAAGCATGACTGCTGCAAAGACATTGACCATATGCTGGACCGGAGCACATTTGCTTCCGGCAACAGGAACGCTGATCAGACTTCCGGCAACAGCAGCTGCTGTCAGTACACCTGCAATGGCCAGCTTCTGAGTGGATGTTGTTTCTTTTGTGTTCATTTTGAGTAAACCTCCTGTTCTACCTGATGAGGGATGAGCCATTGACAGCTTCTTAAAAATCTGATAACAAAAAAGAAGATACCGCAGGGGTACCTTCGTTCAATGTGTCTGGTATTTCCCTACGTTGGCATTATCCAAATCAGGTTAAGGGTCGAAACCAATCAGTTTCCTCTCAGCCGGCTTCAGCCAGCTCCCCTGTTTTGTAATTTTACTTTCCTATTATACTGCCAGTTAAAGAAGATGGCAAGACTATATTCAGTGATGTTTTGTAAAAAAGCAGAAAAGCAGAAAAGGAAGACAAAATCTACAAACATTGAAAAGAGAATCTGTTTGTGCTATTCTGTAATGGAGTATATATCCCTAGGCAGAGGAGGACAATATGAAAGTATCAACATTATTGGAAGGTTTGAAATATATCTGTTGTCAGGGCAGCACAGAACAGGAAGTCTCTACAGTTGTATATGACTCCCGAAAAGTAGAAGAAAATTCCCTGTTTATCTGCATTCGCGGTGCGGTTGTAGATGGACACAAATTTGTACCGGATGTGATCAGGAAAGGTGCGAAAACACTCGTTGTTGAAGAAGAGGTAGAAGCGCCGGAAGATGTAACTGTGATCAAAGTTGCAGATACCCGTTATGCGATGGCCTTTATTTCCGCTGCATATTTTGGACATCCGGCGGAGAAACTGAAAACGATCGGAATTACCGGAACAAAAGGAAAAACTACCACAACATATATGGTAAAATCCATTCTCGAAAATGCAGGATACAAAGTTGGACTGATCGGGACCATCGAAGCGATCATTGGAGAAGAATCCATTCCGGCAAGCAACACAACTCCGGAATCTTATCTGGTGCAGGAATACTTTCGCAAAATGGTAGATGCAGGATGTGACTGTGTAGTTATGGAGGTTTCTTCCCAGGGACTGATGCTTCACCGTACACAGGGATTTGTTTTTGATTATGGTATCTTTACCAATATTGAACCAGATCATATCGGACCAAACGAGCATAAGGATTTTGATGATTATCTCAGATGCAAATCTATGCTGCTCCGGCAGTGTCGTGTGGGAATTGTCAACAGAGATGATGAACACTTTGAGAGAATTATCGAAGGTCATACCTGTCAGCTGGAAACTTACGGATTTTCACCGGAAGCCGACCTGCGTGCAGAAGATGCACATATGGTAGGGGGCAAAGGATATCTCGGTATCTCTTATCAGCTGAAAGGACTGATGGAATTCCCGGTTGAAATTGATATTCCGGGTAAATTCAGTATTTATAATTCACTGACTGCAATCGCAATCTGTCGTCATTTCAATGTATCACAGGAAAACATCATCAAGGCACTGAAAGTGGCGAGAGTCAAGGGTCGTATCGAGATGATCAAAGTTTCTGATGAATTTACATTGATGATCGACTATGCACATAATGCAATGGCACTGGAGAGTCTGCTTACTACATTAAGAGAATATCATCCGCATCGACTGGTCTGCCTGTTTGGCTGTGGAGGAAACCGTGCAAAATCCCGCCGTTATGAGATGGGAGAGGTTTCGGGCAGACTGGCAGATCTGACGATCATCACATCCGATAACCCGAGATTTGAAGAGCCGCAGGATATCATTGATGATATTAAGATCGGCATCAGTAAGACGGATGGAAAATATGTCGAGATCTGTGACCGCAAAGAAGCGATTGCCTATGCAATCCATCATGGAGAACCCGGAGATATCATTGTTCTGGCAGGAAAAGGACATGAAGATTACCAGGAAATCAAAGGTAAGAAGTATCCTATGGATGAAAGAGTCCTGATCGCAGAGATTCTTCAGGAGGATAAAGAAAGAGCAGATAAATGATCTACGCGGATATCATTGTGGATATATCCCACGAAAAGCTTGACCGCAGTTTTCAATACAGAGTTCCGAAAGAACTGGAAGCAGAGATTCAACTGGGAATGGTAGTGACCATTCCCTTTGGAAACGGTAATCATGAAAGAAAGGGATATGTGACAGGCCTTTCTGACAAACCGGCATTTGATATATCCAAAATGAAAGAACTTCATGGAATCTGCAGCAGTGAGGAGACCACAGAAGAACGCCTGATCGCACTTGCGGCATGGATGAAGAACCGATACGGTTCTACAATGGTACAGGCGCTGAAAACGGTTCTTCCGGTCAGGGAAAAGGTCAAAGCAAAAGAGAAACGTTATATAGTGCTGAATATGGATGTGGCAGCGGCAGAGCAGCTGGCAGCGGAACTGGAGAGTGGCAGATGCAAAGCCAGGGCAAGACTGGTTCGGGCGCTTCTGAAAGAGAAGAAACTGGATTATACAAAAGCGTCCAGAGAACTTGGGATGACAGCAGCTGTGATAAGGCCGCTGGTGGATCAGGGTGCAGTGCTGGTGACACAGGATGAAGTCTATCGAATGCCGGTAGACGGTTCTGATATTCCACGGGAACAACTGTCCATGCTTACAGAGACACAGGAAGCTGCGCTGTTGCAGATTCAGGAAGAGTGGAAGCAGGAAACACCACGTCCGGTTTTGATCCATGGAGTGACTGGAAGTGGAAAGACGCAGATTTATATGAAACTGATTCAACAGACAGTGAATGAAGGAAAACAGGTTATCGTACTGATTCCGGAGATCGCCCTGACTTATCAGACAGTCCGCAGGTTTTATGGATGGTTTGGGGATAAAGTTTCTGTGTTGAATTCCAGACTTTCACAGGGAGAGAGATATGATCAGTTCAAGAGGGCAAAACGTGGTGAGATCCAGATTATGGTTGGCCCCCGTTCGGCTCTGTTTACACCTTTTTCCAGACTGGGTTTGATCATCATTGATGAGGAACATGAACAGACATATAAAAGTGAAAACAGCCCAAGATACCATGCAAGAGAAACGGCAGAATATCGTGCACAGATGGAAAATGCCCGCCTTGTCATGGGCTCGGCTACTCCATCACTTGAAGCGTATACAAAGGCAAAAGACGGAGAATATCGTCTGGTAAAGCTGGAAGCACGCTATGAGGACCGGCCGCTTCCGGAAGTTACTGTTGTAGATCTTCGCGAGGAATTAAAAAACGGCAACCGTTCCATATTAAGCCGTAGTCTGAAGACTGCAGTTGAGAGGAGACTGGAGAGAGGAGAACAGTCAGTACTTTTTCTGAACAGAAGGGGATATGCCGGTTTTGTATCCTGCCGTTCCTGTGGGGAAGCGTTGAAATGTCCACACTGTGATGTGGCGCTGACAGAACACAACAACGGAAAGCTGGTCTGTCATTATTGTGGCTATGAACAGCCACGGGTGGAAAAATGTCCGATGTGTGGTTCTCCGTATATCGGCGGTTTTAAAGCCGGGACACAGCAGATTGAGCAGGTTCTTCGAAAGACTTTTCCAAAGGCACGCGTTCTTCGAATGGATTACGATACAACGAGAACAAAAGGAAGTTACGAGAAAATACTGTCATCTTTTGCAGAACACAAAGCAGATATTCTGGTAGGTACGCAGATGATCGTTAAAGGACATGATTTTCCGGATGTGACGCTGGTCGGTGCGATTGCGGCAGATCTGTCGCTGAATGCTGCTGACTATCGCTGTGCAGAACGTACATTTCAGCTGCTGACACAGGCCGTCGGCCGTTCTGGCAGAGGGAGAAAAGCCGGTGAGGCGATCATACAGAGCTATCATCCGGATCACTATAGCATTCAGGCGGCTGCAAAGCAGGATTACGAAGCTTTTTATCAGGAAGAGATGGCATACCGTATGCTGATGGATTATCCACCGGCGGCACATATGCTGTCTGTGCTGGCATCCGGAGAAGATGAGAAGCTTCTGGAGCAGGGAATGGACTATCTTGCGAAGTTTGTAGAGCGCATTAGCGGAAAGTACAGAGTACATGTGATCGGCCCTGCATATGCATCCGTGGGAAAGGTAAATGATATCTACCGAAAGGTATTGTATCTGAAACACAAAGATGAACGTGTACTTCAGGACATAAAGAATAAAACAGAGAAATACATTGAAGTAAATTCCGGATTCCGGAAATTATATATTCAGTTTGACTATACATAAATATCAGGGTCGCGAGAACAATTTGTTGTGGAGCAATCCGCAGTATTTATATGCACCACAAAAGAAGAAAAAGAGAGGAAGAATAATATGGCAATCAGAGTAATCAGAACAGAAGAAGATCCGGTTTTGCGAAAAATCAGCAAGCCGGTAAAAGAAGTAACTCCAAAGATCATAACACTGATCGATGACATGCTGGATACAATGTATGAGGCAATGGGTGTCGGACTTGCAGCACCACAGGTCGGTATTCTGAAACGAATTGTAGTCATTGATGTAGGAGAAGGCCCAATCGTACTGATCAATCCGGAAATCCTTGAAACTTCCGGAGAACAGACCGGTGACGAAGGCTGCTTAAGCGTACCGGGAATGGCAGGTCAGGTGACTCGCCCAAACTATGTCAAAGTTAAAGCCATGGATGAAGATATGAATGAAGTGATCTATGAGGGAACCGAACTTCTGGCGCGTGCATTCTGCCATGAAATCGATCATCTTGACGGAAAAATGTACACAGATCTGGTTGAGGGAGAACTCCACAGAACCAGCTATGAGGAAGACTGATTGCAATAAAGAGCAATTAAGGTGATCACAGATTAAATAATGAAACAGCCCCATGTATAATGGGAGAAAAGAGGAGCAGACTACTATATGAAAATTGTTTATATGGGAACGCCGGATTTTGCGGTACCGCCTCTTGCGGCACTTGTACAGAATGGATATGAGGTGACTGCAGTTGTAACACAGCCGGATAAACCAAAGGGAAGAGGCAAGACACTTCTGCCGACACCGGTCAAAGAAGAAGCAATGAAACACGATATTCCGGTTTATCAGCCGCTCAAAGTGCGTGAACCGGAATTTGTGGAAACTTTAAAAAAACTGGAACCGGATATGATCATCGTAGCCGCTTTTGGACAGATCATTCCAAAGACGATCCTGGATATGCCAAAGTATGGATGCCTGAATATTCATGCATCGCTTCTGCCGAAATACAGAGGTGCGGCACCGATCCAGCAGGCCGTGATCGACGGAGAAAAAGAATCCGGTGTAACGATCATGCAGATGGGGGTTGGATTGGATACGGGAGATATGATCTCTCAGGCAGTTGTACCACTTGCAGAGGATGAGACAGGTGGAAGCCTTTTTGACAAACTGGCAGAGGAAGGTGCCGCTCTTTTGATCAGAACGATTCCTTCAATTGTAGATGGAACTGCTGTTTATACAAAACAGCCGGAAGAGAGCCCGACACCGTATGCAGCTATGATCAGCAAGAAAATGGGTCTGATGGATTTTTCAAAAAGTGCTGTTGAACTGGAAAGACTGGTGCGTGGACTGAATCCGTGGCCGAGTGCATATACGTTTCTTAATGGAAAGACGCTGAAGGTGTGGAAATGTGCAGTTGAGCGTGCAGAATGTGGAAAAGAAGCACCGGGAACGATCATTGGTGTGGATAAATCCGGCATTCATGTTGCATGCGGAAGTGATGCACTGATTCTGAAAGAAGTGCAGCTGGAAGGAAAGAAACGGATGGAAACAGATGCGTTTCTTCGCGGATATCAGGTAACTGCAGGGACGATGCTGAAAGATCATAAGGAGTGATGTGGATGTACGGATATGGATACGGATATTATGGATTTGACTGGACCTATGTGCTGCTGATCATCGGAATGCTGCTGTCACTTGCTGCATCTACAAGACTGAAAAGTACATTTTCCTATTATCGCAGAATCAGAAGTGCATCCGGTCTTACCGGAGCGGAGACAGCAGAGAGAATCCTTCGTGCGGCAGGGATTACAGATGTACATGTAAGAGCAATTTCCGGAAGCCTTACAGATCATTACGATCCAAGGACAAAGACTGTAAGTCTTTCCGAGGATATCTATGATAAAACTTCACTGGCAGCAGTTGGTGTAGCTGCGCATGAGTGCGGACATGCAATTCAGCATGCAATCGGCTATGCACCACTTGAATTTCGCAGCGCGATCGTTCCGGTGGCGAATTTTGGGAGCACGCTTTCCTGGCCGTTGTTTCTGATCGGACTTTTTTCAGGAATCCGCCCACTGGTAACAGCAGGAATCGTTCTCTTTTCACTTGCGGTTCTGTTTCAGCTGGTGACACTGCCTGTAGAGATCAATGCATCTTCCAGAGCTTTGAAAATGCTTCAGAGTACAGGAATTCTTGGGAGTGATGAGACAAAAGGTGCAAGAAAAGTACTGACAGCTGCGGCAATGACCTACGTAGCTGCACTGGCTGCTTCCATACTGCAGCTGCTGAGACTTTTGATACTTGCAGGAGGAAGAAGACGAGATGACTAGTGGAATCAATACAAGAGAAATGATCATGGAGATCCTTCTTCAGATTGATGAAGAGGGAGAACACAGTCATATTGCGATTCGTAATGCGCTTTCCAAATATCAGTTTCTGCCGAAACAGGAGAGAGCTTTTATCACAAGAGTCTGTGAGGGAACACTGGAATACAGGATATTGATCGATTATATCATCGATTCTTTTTCGAAGATCCCTGTTGATAAAATGAAACCGCCGATCCGCGAGATTCTGCGAAGTGCAGTATATCAGCTGAAATTTATGGATCGTGTGCCGGACAGTGCAGTCTGCAATGAAGCGGTGAAACTGGCACAGAAAAAAGGATTTTATAATCTGAAACCGTTTGTAAACGGTGTACTTCGCACGGTGGCAAGACAGATGGATGAACTGGAATATCCTCCAAGAGAAGAGAATCTTGTACGTTATCTTTCGGTTCGCTATTCCATGCCAGAAGAACTGGTAGAACGCTGGCTTGCCGATTATGGAGAAGAGACAACAGAAAAAATGCTTGCGGATTTTCTGGAGGAAAAACCGGTGACTGTACGCTGCCGTACATATCTTAATTCCGTAGATAAGATCTGTGAAAGTCTGAAAAATCAGGGAGTCAAAGTAGAACAGGCACCATATCTTCCTTATGCAAAACGTATTTCAGGATATAATCATATTCTTGCACTGGATGCATTTATTCAGGGGAAAATGGTTGTACAGGACGTCAGTTCTATGCTGGTTGCCGAGATTGCCAATCCTCAGAAAGGTGACTATGTTATCGATATGTGTGCAGCACCGGGAGGAAAAAGCCTCCATATAGGAGATAAAATGGAAGGTTTTGGAACGGTAGACGCCCGCGACATCAGTCAGTATAAGGTAAACCTGATTGAAGAAAACATTCAGAGACTGAATTCCATCAATGTACAGGCAAAGGTACAGGATGCAACCATATTTGATGTGGAATCGGAATGCAAAGCAGATATTGTCCTTGCGGATGTGCCGTGTTCCGGATATGGTGTGATCGGCAAAAAACCGGAAATCAAATATCGTTCGACAACACAGAAGGAAGAAGAACTTGTGATCCTCCAGAGAACGATCCTGGACAAAGCAGCAGAATATGTAAAACCGCGAGGAGTACTGGTATTCAGTACATGTACGATTGCAAAAGAAGAAAATGAAGAGAACATGATGTGGTTTATGAACAATCATCCGTTCAAACTGGAAAGTATTGATGAATTCATACCGGAAGAACTTCGCTCAGAAACGACCGGACTTGGATATTTGCAGATGCTTCCGGGAGTGCATGGCACAGATGGGTTCTTTATTGCAAGATTCAGAAGGAAATAATTATGACAGATATCAAATCAATGACGATAGATGAGTTAAAAGAACTCATGACGCAGATTGGAGAAAAGCCTTTTCGTGCAAAGCAGATCTACAGTTGGCTGCATGAACATCTGGTAACTTCTTATGATGAGATGGCAAATCTCCCGAAGAATCTGAAACAGAAACTGGCTGATTATCCGATCACGGCACTGGAAACTCTGGATGTTCAGATCTCAAAGGTGGATGGAACCAGAAAATATCTGTTTCGTCTCTCTGACGGAAATATGATCGAAAGTGTTCTCATGCGTTATAAATATGGAAATTCCGTCTGTATTTCATCTCAGGCGGGATGCCGTATGGGATGTCGTTTCTGTGCATCTACGATTGGCGGCCTGACCAGAAACCTTCTTCCGTCAGAGATGCTGGATCAGATTTACCGCATTCAGACATCTATCGGAGAACGTATCTCCAATGTAGTGGTAATGGGGACCGGTGAGCCACTGGATAATTATGACAATCTGCTGCGTTTTATTCATATTCTTACGGAAGACGGAGGAATCCATATCAGCCAGCGAAATCTTACTGTTTCTACCTGTGGCCTGGTTCCGAAAATTTATGAACTGGCAGAAGAAAAACTTCAGATGACACTGGCTGTGTCTCTTCATGCACCGAATGATGAAAAGCGGCGGGAGTTAATGCCGATCGCCAATAAATATTCTATTGATGAATTACTGGCAGCCTGCCGCAATTATTTTGACAAGACAGGGCGCAGAATCACCTTTGAATACAGTCTGGTGGCAGGAGTGAATGACAGTAAAGAAAATGCGCAGGAACTTGCAGGCCGTCTGAAAGGGCTTAACTGTCATGTGAATCTGATTCCGGTCAATCCGGTAAGAGAGCGTTCCTTTGTGCGTTCCACACGTGAGGCAGTGGAGAATTTCAAAATTAATCTTGAAAAATGTGGAATAAATGGTACTATTAGAAGGGAAATGGGCAGCGATATTGACGGTGCCTGTGGTCAGTTAAGAAAAAGATATATGGAAAAAACAGAAAGTGAGAAGTGACATGAGGGTATATTCAGCTACGGATGTAGGGCAGAAGAGGAAGATGAACCAGGACTATGTGTTTGTTTCCGAAAACCCGGTTGGAAATCTTCCGAATCTGTTTGTCGTTGCTGATGGTATGGGTGGACACAATGCCGGAGATTATGCATCTTCGCATGCAGTTCAGACTTTGGTGGACGAGATTCGGAGAGATGCGGATTTCAACCCTATCAAGGTGATTCGTCATGCCATTGAGACTGCAAATACGGAGATTCTGGAACGCTCCCGCAGAGAAGAACATCTGAGGGGAATGGGAACAACGATCGTGGTCTGCACAGTTGTCGGTCACTATGCATATGTGGCGAATGTAGGAGACAGTCGTTTATACGTGATCCAGGGAGAAATTCATCAGGTGACAAAAGATCATTCACTGGTACAGGAAATGGTCCGTATGGGTGAGATCAAACCGGAGGAGGCAAGAAATCATCCGGATAAAAATATCATTACCAGGGCGCTTGGTGCAGAGAGAACCGTAGATATTGACTTTTTTGACCTGAAATTGGAACCGGACAGTACGATTCTTATGTGTTCCGATGGTCTGAGCAATATGGTAGAGGACAGTAAATTAGAGGAAATCATACTGGACCAGACAGAGGAACTGCCGAAGAAGGGCGAGAAACTTCTGAAAGAAGCAAACCAGAACGGTGGTAAGGACAACATAGCAGTCATACTGGTAGAACCATTCACAAATGAGGTGGAAAAATGTTAAAGACGGGAATGATCATAGCAGAACGCTATGAAATCTTAGGTAAAATAGGCACCGGCGGAATGGCCGATGTATATAAGGCAAAGGATCACAAGCTGAACCGCTTTGTGGCAGTAAAAGTATTGAAGCCGGAATTCAGAGAGGATACAACTTTTATCCGCAAGTTCCGCAGTGAGGCCCAGGCGGCAGCAGGACTGACACATCCGAATATTGTCAATGTTTTTGATGTGGGTGATGATGAAGGTGTATATTACATCGTTATGGAGCTGATCGAGGGCATTACACTGAAAGAGTATATTGCCAAAAAGGGTAAACTTTCGATCAAAGAAGCAACAAGTATTGCGATTCAGGTATCTATGGGGCTGGAGGCAGCGCATAATCACGGAATCGTTCACCGAGATGTAAAGCCGCAGAATATTATTATTTCAACAGACGGTAAAGTAAAAGTAACAGATTTTGGTATCGCAAGAGCTGCTTCTTCAAATACTATCAGTTCCAATGTGATGGGTTCTGTACATTACAGTTCTCCGGAACAGGTCCGCGGCGGTTACAGTGATGAAAAGAGTGATATCTATTCACTGGGTATTACATTGTATGAGATGGTAACGGGACGTGTACCGTTTGACGGAGATACAACTGTTGCGATCGCAATCAAACATCTGCAGGAAGAAATGGTACCTCCGAGTGTATATACAGAAGAACTTCCGTACAGTCTGGAGCAGATCATCCTGAAATGTACACAGAAGAGTGTAAATCGTCGATACGAAAAGATGGAGGATGTAATTGCCGACCTGAAACATTCTCTGATCGATCCGCAGGGGAATTTTGTGAAATTATCTTCTGTTGACAACGAAGCGAAAACAGTTGTGATCTCTGATGAAGAGCTTGGCGAGATCAAGCATACACCGAAAAACCGTACTTCCCAGCGTAAGCAGGATGTGGCTGAGCTGGAAGATGAAGTACTGGATGATGATTATGATGACGACGATGATGATTACGAGGACGAATATCGCCGCAGACGTGAAGAAAAGAAATCCAGAAATAAAAAGAAACATAAAGCACCGAACAGTGCACTGACAATCCTGTCTCTCGTTGCAGGGGCAGTGATCCTTGTAATCGCAATTTTCTTTATCGGCAAGGCGGCAGGTATCATCGGTGGTGAAACACAGACAGATAACCAGCAGGAACAGAATACAGATACAACAGGTACAGATGAAGATGGAATGGTTACAGTACCGAATCTGGTAGGCAAGACAGAAGATGAAGCAGCAGCTCTGCTTGAAGAAGAAAAACTGGGCAAACAGATGATGGGAGAAGAAAATTCTACTCAGGAAAAAGGCAGAATTTCTTCACAGGATATTCCGGCCGGAACAAAAGTAGAACAGTATACAACTCTGAAATATTATCTCAGTAAAGGTCAGCAGGAAGTTGTTATGCCTGATCTTTCCGGAGAGACCGGTATAGATGCACAGCAGACACTGGAAGATCTTGGACTGAATGTAACGGTACAGAAAGAGTACAGTGAAGATGATGGAACAGGCTATCCAATGGTAAATCCAGGTTATGTGGATTCTGTCACACCGACAGCTGGAAGCAGCGTTTCTGCAGGTGACGAGGTTACACTGGTTGTCAGCCGTGGTCTGGATTATGGCGATAGTGTTTCAGTGCCAAGCGTTGTCGGTATGACAAAGAATGATGCAATCACAACACTTGGAAAATGGACTGACATTAAGGTGACAGAGCAGCAGAGCAGCGATGTGGCATCTGGGGAAGTTATTTCTCAGGATCCGGCAGCAGATGAATATGCAGATCCGGATCAGCCGATTGAAATTGTAGTTAGCAGCGGAAATGAAGCTCCATCTTCTGATACAGAAGACACATCAGCAACAGATAATACTGCATCAGCACAGAGCACAGATAGCACACAGCAGAGTGCAGCAGCTGCAAATGGTGAAGTATGGAAATGTACACAGACACTGAATACACCGACCGGATATCAGGGAGGACAGGTTCGACTGGAACTTCTTCAGGATGTGAACGGAGAAACACAGTCTTCGATCATTGTGGACTGCAAACAGATAACATTCCCATATACACTGGATGTTACCGGAGCTCCGGGAGTCAGCGAAGGTACATTATATGTGTCAGAAGTAGTGGATGGTACGATCCAGCAGCTGGGACAGTATCCACTTACTTTCAAGAAAGCAGAGTAATACATGCAGGGTAAGATCATCAAAGGAATAGCGGGATTTTATTATGTATACGGAGAAGATGAAGTGCTCTATGAATGTAAAGCCAAGGGAATCTTCCGCAAAGATAATCAGAAACCGCTGGTAGGTGATAATGTGGAAATCACAATACTTGACCAGCAGGAACAAACGGGCAATCTGATCCGAATCCTTCCACGCAAGAATTCATTGATTCGTCCGGCAGTTGCAAATGTTGACCAGGCGTTTGTGATCTTTGCACTTGAAAATCCCAAACCCAATTTTATGCTGCTGGACCGCTTCCTGATCATGATGGAACAGGCAGAGGTTCCGGCAGTGATCTGCTTTAATAAAAAAGATCTTGCATCGGAAGAAGAAACCCGGACATTATGTGAAATTTACAGAAACTGCGGTTATCAGGTGATCCTTTCCAGTGCACTTGAAAAAGAGGGACTGGATGAGATACACAGGATCCTGAAGGGAAAGACAACAGTTGTTGCAGGACCTTCCGGAGTCGGTAAGTCTTCCCTGACGAATCTTTTGCAGGGAGAAGTACAGATGGAGACCGGCGAGATCAGCCGTAAGCTGAAGAGAGGCCGGCATACGACCAGACATTCACAGGTGATTCCGGTTGGAGAAGATACGTTTCTGATGGATACACCAGGATTCTCGTCTTTATATCTGATGAATATGGAAGAGCAGGATCTGAAAAATTATTTTCCAGAATTTCGAAAATATGAGGATACATGCAGATTTCAGGGATGCAGACACATCCATGAACCGGGATGCAGAGTAAAAGAAGCTTTGGAGAATGGTGAGATCAGCAGACTCCGATATGAAGATTATCTAAGTTTATATGAAGAATTGAAAGAGAAAAGGAGATATTAAATGGAATATCGATTGTGCCCCTCAATTTTGTCGGCGGACTTTAACCGCTTGGGCGAACAGATTCAGACTTTGGAAAAAGCAGGAGTTGAATGGCTTCACATTGATGTTATGGATGGAGATTTTGTGCCGAGTATTTCGTTTGGAATGCCGGTGATCCGTTCTATCCGCAAAGAATCCAAAATGTTTTTTGACGTACATCTGATGGTATCGGCACCGGAACGTTATATTCAGGATTTTGTGGACTGTGGTGCAGATTCCATTACGGTACATGCAGAAGCATGTGAGGATCTGGAGAGAGCAATTGAACTGATCAGAGATGCTGGCGTCAAAGTCGGAGTTTCTATTAAACCGGCAACTCCGGTAAATGATATCAGCCATCTTCTGGAAGATGTGGATATGGTTCTTATTATGACCGTACAGCCAGGGTTCGGTGGTCAGAAATATCTTCCGGAATGTACAGAGAAGATCGTGGAGCTGAAGGAACTGATCGACAGAGAAGAACTGGATGTAGATATACAGGTGGATGGCGGAATCAACGATGAAACGATGGAAACTGTTATGAAAGCCGGTGCGAATCTTCTGGTTGCAGGTTCTTATGTATTTAGTGGTGATCTGGAAACAAATGTTTACAGTATACAGAAAAAGATGGACAAGATTAAATCAGAGATTGATTGAGGACGAGCATGAAAGATGTGATCATCGTAAGCGGGGGCAATATCCAGAGAGATTTTGCCCTCGATTTTTTGAAGAAAAACAAAACAGAAAAAGTAGATCTGATCGCAGCAGACAGAGGTGTTGAATTTTTTAAAGGAACAGATTGGCAGCCGGAGGTAGCAGTAGGAGATTTTGACAGCCTTTCGGCTGAGGGGGCATTGTATCTGCAAGGGCTGAGGGAGACAGAGATTATGCGTCTGAAGCCGGAAAAAGATGATTCGGATACACAGTCTGCCGTGAATTTTGCGATTGACCGTGGTGCTGAGCGGATTACGATCCTGGGTGCGACCGGAAACCGGATTGATCACCTTATGGCTAATTTCGGACTGCTGGTACATGGAAGGAACCGAGGTGCGGATATCATACTGGTCGATCAGTGGAATTATATGAAACTGATCGAAAGTCATACAGTTCTTAAGAAAGAGGAACAGTTTGGCAAATATGTTTCTTTCTTTTCGCTGGAGGGAGATCTGACAGGTCTGACACTGAGAGGGTTCAAATATCCACTGAATAAATATCATCTGAAAGTTTCAGACAGTGGACTTACAGTCAGTAATGAAATTGTAGATGAAGAGGCATGTGTAGAGTTTGATGCAGGCTCCTTACTGATGCTGATGACAAGAGACTGACTGAAAAACAGCGAGGGGAATACGCTTGACAGATGAAACTGACAGAGGTATACTTTAAAAGATAATTTTATAAGAAAACCAATGAGAGTGAACAGAGTTCATGAAGGGGTGCACCACCGCGGGTGTATTTCTTTGTGGACTCTTTTTTGTTGGTTTCACACAGGAGGACAACATATGATCACAGTAAATGGAGTAAAAAGAACTCTGGAGCAGCCGTTATCTGTTACAGAATATCTGGAGAAGAACCAGTATATACCAGTACAGGTTGCCATTGAATTAAATGACCAGATCCTGGCAAGAGAACTTTATGGAAGAACAATTTTGAAAGAAGGGGACGTTATGGAAATCGTTAGTTTTATGGGCGGCGGAAGCGGCAAGAATGAAGAAATGGACAGAACAGAAGATAAACTGATTCTTGGAGGACATGAATTTACATCCCGTTTTATTCTTGGATCCGGTAAATTTTCACTGGATCTTGTAAAAGCATGTATTGAAAAAGCAGGAACACAGATCATTACGCTTGCCCTTCGTCGTGCAAATCAGGGGGGACTTGCGAATATTCTGGACTACATTCCAAAGAACATTACGCTTCTTCCAAATACCTCCGGAGCGAGAAATGCAGAGGAGGCTGTGCGTATTGCGAGACTTTCCAGAGAGCTTGGATGTGGAGATTTTGTCAAGATTGAAGTAATCCATGATTCCAAATATCTTCTTCCGGACAACTATGAAACGATCAAGGCAACAGAGATTCTGGCAAAAGAAGGGTTTGTAGTTATGCCGTATATGTATCCGGATCTGAATGCAGCAAGAGACCTGGTCAATGCCGGTGCAGCATGTGTAATGCCTCTTGGATCTCCGATTGGTTCCAATAAAGGAATCTGCACAAAAGAATTTATCCAGATACTGATTGATGAGATTGATCTTCCGATCATTGTAGATGCCGGAATTGGAAGACCATCCCAGGCATGTGAGGCGATGGAAATGGGAGCTGCCGCTGTTATGGCAAACACTGCAATCGCAACTGCAGGTGATGTACAGGTGATGGCAGAAGCATTTAAAAAAGCAATTGAAGCAGGCAGAAGTGCTTATTTATCCGGACTTGGACGGACTTTGGATAAGGGCGCCAGTGCTTCTTCACCGCTGACGGGATTTCTGCACGACTAAAGACTATCAGATAAAGGAGAAGACAAAATGTCATCAAATACAACAGAACATGGCGAACATTTTAATGAAAGTATCGTCAATGAAGTAATTCTGGAAGATATGAAAAAAAACCGTATCGATCATATGAAATATCTTCCGGGAATGGAGACAATGGAAGAGTCCGATGTTATGGAACAGGTCATCACAGCGATGAATGCCTATGATTATGATAAGTATACAGAAAAGGATGTCCGCAGAGCACTGGAACATGACAATCGGACGGTTGAGGACTTCCAGGCACTTCTTTCTCCTGCGGCACTTCCACTTCTGGAAGAGATCGCGCAAGCGGCGAGAGTGGAGACAAGAAAACATTTTGGAAACAGTGTATATATGTTTACACCAATCTATATCGCAAACTACTGTGAAAATTACTGCATCTACTGCGGTTTTAACTGCCACAATAAAATTCGCCGTGCACAGCTGAATGCAGAGGAAATTGACAAAGAGATGGCAGCAATCGCAAAGACCGGTCTCCAGGAAATTCTGATTCTTACCGGAGAGAGCCGTATAAAGTCCGATGTGAAATATATTGGTGAGGCGTGTAAGATCGCAAGAAAATATTTCAAAGTGATCGGGCTGGAAGTTTATCCGATGAATTCGGATGAATATCATTATCTGCATGAATGTGGAGCCGATTATGTGACTGTTTTCCAGGAAACTTACAATTCAGATAAGTATGAAACACTTCATCTGGCCGGACATAAACGAATTTTTCCATATCGCCTGAATGCACAGGAACGTGCATTGAAAGGTGGCATGCGCGGTGTTGGTTTTGCTGCACTTCTGGGACTGGATGATTTCCGTAAAGATGCCTTTGCTACCGGTTATCATGCCTGGCTTCTTCAGAGAAAATATCCACATGCTGAGATTGCATTTTCCTGCCCGAGACTGCGTCCGATCATTAATAATGACCGGATCAATCCGATGGATGTGCATGAACCTCAGCTTCTGCAGGTAGTCTGTGCATATCGGCTGTTTATGCCATTTGCCAGTATTACGGTTTCCACCAGAGAGTGCGAAAGAGTTCGTGACAATCTGGTTAATATTGCGGCAACCAAAATTTCCGCCGGGGTTAGTACAGGTATTGGAAGCCATGTAGAGGATATCGAAGACAAGGGAGATGACCAGTTTGAAATTTCAGACGGAAGATCTGTGGATGAAGTATATCAGGCCCTTTTGAATCATGATCTTCAGCCGGTCATGAACGATTATGTCTATCTGTAAAGAAAAAAATGGCACCGGAAATGAAAACGCTGGTGCTGCAGAATATAGAAATATAATAGCAGTAACGAACCGAAAACTCTGTGAAAAACCTTTTCTTGAACAGGTGGAGAGAATCTGCCAGATGCATCCCAAAGCATTGATCCTGCGGGAAAAAGATCTTTCAGAGTCCGCATATGAGGTAATGGCGGGACAGGTTCTTGAGATCTGTGGCAGATATGACACACCATGTATGCTCCATAGCTTTGTAGAAGTGGCGCGGCGACTGCATCATCCATATATTCATCTGCCTCTTTTTTTACTGGAAGAATATTGTGGAAAACTCAATGATTTTCGAATGGTCGGTTCTTCAATCCATTCTCCGGAGGAAGCGATCAGGGCACAGAAAGCTGGCGCAGCCTATGTGACGGCGGGCCATGTTTATGTGACAGACTGCAAGAAAGGGCTTCCACCACGTGGACTTGAATTTCTGAAAGAAGTCTGTACAAAGGTAACAATTCCGGTGTATGCTATAGGAGGAATTCATGCAGGAACCGGACAGATACAGGAAGTAATGGACTGTGGGGCATCCGGCGGCTGCATCATGTCGGAGATGATGAAAATTTGATAGAATATGAACTGATACGTTCCAACAGAAAGACATTGACGATTCAGGTAAAACCAGACGGAAGTGTTATCGTACGGGCACCGGTCCGGCTGGCGAAATACAGGATTGCGAAATTTGTAAAAGATCATGAAACGTGGATATTTGCACAGCAGGAGAAACTGGAGAAATATCGTGAGAATATGCATGTGATCACAGACGAAGAGCGTCAGGAAGGAATTTTGCAGGCAAAAAAGATCTTTCCTGAACGTACCGCATATTTTGCAGAAAGGATGGGAGTTACCTATAACAGAATCACGATCCGGGAACAGAAAACCCGTTGGGGAAGCTGCAGTTCTGCGGGAAATCTCAACTTCAACTGGAAGCTGGTACTGATGCCATCGGAACTTCTTGATTATGTGGTTGTCCACGAACTGGCACATCGTAAAGAAATGAATCATTCGCCGCGTTTCTGGGCAGTTGTGGAAAAAGAACTGCCGGATTACCGCGAAAGAAGGGAAAAATTGAAAAAAATGGGAAAACAGCTGGGATAAAACCCGGCTGTTTTTTTGCCATTCATGCAAAAGTAATGTATAATATTAAGGCAAGGAGGCGGAACATGATGAAAAATATGGTCATATATTTACTGGCAGTCAATTTCATTACTTTTCTGTTGTACGGAGAAGATAAGAGCAGAGCACGGCGTCATGCCTGGAGGATCCCGGAGAAAGTTCTGATGGGGGCTGCAGTTATAGGCGGAAGCATCGGAGCTTTACTTGGGATGAGTATTTTTCATCACAAAACAAGAAAACCGAAATTTTATATAGGTATTCCGCTGATTCTGCTCATAGAATTTGGGCTGGCCGCCTGGATATGGTATACAGGTGGACATTTTTGAGCAGACTGTAGAGAACAATAGTGAAAATATGCAAGAAAAGAGGATAAAAACATGCCAGGAACATTGATCTGTTATGGAGATTCCAATACATATGGATATGATCCGCATGATACAAATGAAGGAAGATATACCAAAGAGGTCCGATGGACAGGAATACTGGATACAGAGACAGACTGGAAAGTCGAAAATCATGGTGTAAATGGACGAAGCATACCACATACGGTCAGCACTGTAAAATTTGCCTGTCAGCAGGTTCGAGACTGGCATCGAAAGCCGAATTCGGTATGGCTTCTGGTAATGCTTGGAACAAATGATCTTCTGGAAAATCCGGATTTTACAGCAGCGGATGTGGCAAAGAGGATGGAACGCTTTCTGAAACGAATGATGGAAGAAGCAGGACTTGCAAGCAGAAAGATGCGCCTTCGTCTGATCGCACCGCCGGCAATGCAGGAAGGACAGTGGGTGGACCGTCCGGAACTTCTGACGGAATCCCGCAATCTGGGAAAAGAATATAAAAGGATTGCAAAGCGCCTTGGGATTGCTTTTACAGATGCCAGTGGATGGGAAATCCCGACAATTTACGATGGAGTTCATTTTACGAAAGAAGGACACCGTATTTTTGCAGAAAACATTCGAAAAGAATTAAATATTTAAGAATGATAAGGAAAAAAGACAATGGTAAAGGTAGATTTGATCACGGGCTTTCTTGGCTCTGGTAAGACCACATTTATAAAAAAATATGCCCGTTATCTGATGGAGCAGGGACAGAACATCGGCATCCTTGAAAATGATTTCGGAGCCATTAATGTGGATATGATGCTTCTTCGTGAGCTGGAAGGTGAGAACTGTGAGCTGGAAATGGTAGCCGGTGGCTGCGATAAAGACTGTTACAGAAGACGTTTCAAAACAAAACTGATCGCAATGGGAATGTGTGGTTACGACAGAGTTCTGATCGAACCGTCCGGAATCTTCGATGTAGATGATTTCTTTGATGCACTTCATGAAGAACCACTGGACCGCTGGTACCAGATTGGGAATGTGATCACAGTTGTGGATGCGAGTCTGGAAAAAACACTTTCAAAGGAAGCGGATTACGTGCTGGCTTCGGAAGTTGCCAACGCAGGATGTGTACTCTTAAGCAAAACACAGGATGCATCTGAAGAAGAAATTCGACAGACAGTTGCACATCTGAACCGTGCATTGCAGGAGATTCACTGTTCGAGAGTTTTGAAAGACGAAGTGATCTGTAAGGACTGGGAAGACTTCACAGAAAAAGAATTCAAAAAAATCCTGGAGTCCGGTTATTTGGTCGAGGATTATGAGAAACTGTATGTAGATCAGGACGAAATTTTTCAGACATTATTTTTTATGGATGAGAAGATTGCTGTATCAAAAGCAAAACATGCAGCCAAAAAAATCTTTGCAGATCCTGCCTGCGGTGGAGTTTTGCGTGTTAAAGGATTTTTGCAGGATGGAAAAAACTGGCTGGAACTGAATGCAACGCAGCACGAGATAAGCTTAAAACCGATCGGTGCAGGACAGGATGTGCTGATCATCATCGGTGAAAAATTAAACGAGGAGAAAATTAGATATTATTTGGAATGATCTGCTGTGTTAAAGAATACAGCATAGAGGAAGTAATGGAGGAACAATACAAAATGTCTGTTGAAACAAGAATACTATTTACGGATCTGGATGGAACTTTACTGAATGATCATAAGGAAGTGACATCGGGAAACCAGGTGGCAATTGATGAAGCTCTGGCATGTGGACATAAGATCGTAGTCTGCACAGGGCGTCCTCTGGCGAGTGCGCGTGTCTGTGCGGCAAAAGCCGGACTGGATAAAGAAGGCTGCTATGTGATCTGCTTTAACGGAGGACAGATCTATGATCCATATCATGAAAAGACCGTTTACGGTAAAACCTTCTCAAAGGAAACTGCGGCAAAGATCATCGGGGAAGCTATGAAGCGTGATCTGCATATTCAGAGTTACTCAGATACACATATTCTTTCTGCCAGGGATACGGAAGAACTTCACAGATATGCAAAGATCAATCAGCTGCCCTACAAGGTTGTAGAATGTGCGGCAGATGTTGTGCCGGAGGATCCGTATAAACTGATCGCGATCACACCGGCAGAACAAAAAGAGAAAAATATTTGTTTTCAAAAAGAAGTGATCTCGCAGTATGCAGGAGAAGTACACAGCTTTTTCTCTAATGACTGTTATCAGGAAATCGTACCAGAGGGAATATCCAAGGGATTTGCGGTTCGATGGTTCTGCGATTATCTGGGAATCCCGATTGAGAATTCTGTAGCCGCCGGAGATGCACAGAACGATGTGGAAATGCTTAAAGCGGCCCATGTGGGAGCTGTCATGTGCAATGCTTTTCCGGGAATTGCGGAATATGGAAACTATGTGACGGAACACGATAATAACCATGACGGAGTGGCGGAGATCATTCATAAATTTATATTGAAAGATGCCTGAGAAATCAAAGTAGAAGATATCATTGCAATTCGGAAATGATCCCCCGGGGGTAACTGTAAGCAGGATATCGGATTTATGGGGATATAGACTTTTTTACACATGTGTGATAAGATTGAATAAGTATGAAATCTAATAAAATAACGAAATGGAGAACTATAGAGAAATGAAACTTGGAATTGTAGGACTGCCAAATGTAGGAAAAAGTACACTGTTTAATTCACTGACAAAAGCCGGAGCAGAATCTGCCAATTATCCGTTCTGTACCATTGATCCGAATGTTGGGGTTGTTACTGTACCGGATGAGAGACTGAAACTTCTGGGAGATTTTTATCACTCAAAGAAAGTAACACCGGCGGTGATCGAATTCGTTGATATCGCCGGACTTGTAAAGGGCGCTTCCAAAGGTGAGGGACTTGGAAACCAGTTCCTGGCAAACATTCGTGAGGTAGACGCGATCGTACATGTTGTACGCTGTTTTGAAGATCCGAATGTCATTCATGTAGACGGAAGCATTGATCCGCTCAGAGACATTGAGACGATCAATCTGGAACTGATCTTTTCTGATATTGAGATCCTGGAACGTCGAATCGCCAAAGTTACCAAAACAGCCCGTATGGACAAAGAGGCTGCAAAAGAACTGGATTTCCTTCAGAGAGTGAAGAAGCATCTGGAAGACGGCAATATGGCAATCACCATGGAACTTGAAAATGAAGATGAAGAAGCATGGATGGGAACCTATAATCTGCTTACCTGGAAACCGGTCATTTATGCTGCCAATGTAAGTGAGGATGATCTTGCAGATGACGGAGAATCCAATGCTCATGTACAGGCGGTACGTAAATATGCAGCAGAGCAGAAGAGCGAAGTATTTGTGATCTGTGCAGAAATTGAGGAAGAAATTTCTGAACTTGATGATGATGAGAAAAAAATGTTCCTCGAAGATCTGGGGCTGAAAGAGTCCGGTCTTGAGAAACTGGTAAGGGCAAGCTACAGACTTCTGGGATTGATGAGCTTTCTGACATCAGGAGAAGATGAGACTCGTGCATGGACGATCAAAATCGGAACAAAGGCGCCACAGGCAGCCGGTAAGATTCATACAGACTTTGAAAGAGGATTTATCAAAGCAGAGGTTGTGAATTATCAGGATCTTCTGGACTGTGGTTCTTATGCAGGTGCAAGAGAAAAAGGACTTGTCCGTATGGAAGGTAAAGAATACATCGTACAGGATGGAGATGTGATCCTGTTCAGATTCAATGTATAAAAATCGATAGCCTTAAAGGTATATCGGTTTCTGTACAACATATCCGATAATACGAAGTATATGATAAAGGGGTTTTATGGAGATAACAGTAAGATTTCCGAATCTGGGGTTTTTGTTTGAATATGAGGACAGAACTTTTTCTGTTCTTGGATTTGATATCACAATATACGGGATACTGATGGCTGTAAGTCTGCTTATTGGGCTGGGGATGATTCTTCTCTGCGCCAGATGGCAGAAATTGAATCTGAATCTCTGCCTGGGAGCGTCAATCTCGGCACTGGTCGGTGGAGTGATCGGAGGCAGGCTTTATTACATTGCTTTTTCATGGAGTCAGTTCAGTGGTAAATCCTGGAAGATCCTGTGTGATATACGCAGTGGTGGTATGTCTATTTATGGAGCAATTCTGGGGGGCGTGCTTGTGGCAGCTCTCTTCTGCCGGCTCAGCAGAACGTCATTCTGGAAAATGGCAGATATTGTATGTATGGGACTGCTCAGCGGACAGATAATAGGTGTATGGGGAAACTTTTTTAATAGAGAGGTTTTTGGCGAGTACACAGACAGTCTGTTTGCAATGGGACTTCCGATGGATTCCGTACAGAAGAGCGCAGTGACAAAGCTGATGAAACAGCATCTGGTAACTTTCAGAGATATGGATTACATTCAGGTACATCCACTGTTTTTCTATGAAAGTATCTGGTGTCTGCTGCTGCTTCTGATTTTGCTGCTTTATACCTGGAGAAAAAAATTTGAAGGTGAGATCTTTCTCAGATATCTTGCAGGATACGGGCTGGGCAAGTGTGTGATCGAGTGGCTTCGCACGGATAAACTGTATATTCCGAAGACAAAGATACCGGTTTCCCTGCTTGTGTCTGCTGCACTTTTCCTGATCTGTGGCATTGTTGCGACAGTGCGAAGGATTCTTTCAAAGAAAAGAGAGAAGGTCAGCAGACGCAGGAGAGAGGAGCGTAATGCCGCAGAAGAGAAAAATGATGGCAGCAGACTGGAAGACATTCATAACTTTGAGAATGTACAGGATGAGTTCAGAGACATTCTTGAAGAACTGGATAGAGCGGGAAAGATGGTGGCTGAAGAAGATACGGAATCAAATGAGTCGGAAGATTCAAAATCCGCAGAAACTGCTGAAACGACAGAAACGGAAGTTTCAGAGTCTGTCGAAGATGCGGAAGCGGCAGAAGCTCCGGCGTCTGCAGAAACTGTTGAATCAGAGAATAAGGGAACGGAGGGATCTGCCGAATCAGCTGAGGCTGAGCCAGAGGCTGGACCGGATGATCGCGAAGATGTATAAATAATAAACGGGTAACATGAAAATAGACATGTGACAGAGTTAAAGGGGGGTCTCCAAAGGGAGGACCCCCTTCGCTTTTTAAACAACTTTGAAAATTAGAAAATCTTCTGTAATACTCTCGTAAAATATGGCAATTTTCCGCTTAAAATGTATAAAATTGTTCAGAAAAAAACTACGATTCCCACTTGTATTTTCAAGGTAAATAGGTTAGAATGACTTTATAAGTGGTAGAAAGTGGTGAATAGTGGTGGCAAATGGAGGGAATGTGGCATATTTATCCATTTCCGCCGGCAGATACGAAGGGGAGAATCGTATCTCACGAGAGTAGGTGAGTTTATATGTTCATGGGCGAATACAATCATACAATCGACGCGAAGGGGCGTCTGATCATCCCTTCCAAATTCAGAGAACTCCTGGGAGAGGAGTTTGTTCTGACAAAGGGACTTGATGGTTGTCTCTCTATTTATCCTATGGATGAATGGAATGCCTTTGAAGAAAAACTCAGAGCCTTACCACTTACAAACAAAAATGCCAGAACCTTCACACGTTTCTTTGTAGCAGGTGCGACAAACTGTGAACTGGACAAGCAGGGGAGAATTCTTGTACCGCAGACGTTACGGGAATTCGCTGGTCTGGAAAAAGACGTTGTGCTCACCGGAAACCTCAACAGAATTGAGGTATGGAGCAAAGAGAAGTGGAGCGAGAATTGTGATTATGATGATATGGACAGTATTGCAGAGGGTATGCAGGACATGGGTATCATCATCTAAGCATTACGCCGGAAAGAAATCCAACAGGAGACGGATATGGAATTTAAACACAAATCTGTATTACTGGAAGAAACCATCGATGGTTTAAGGGTAAAACCTGATGGTACTTATGTGGATGGAACTCTGGGAGGAGCAGGGCACGCACAGGAAGTGTGCCGCAGACTTTCTGCCAAGGGGAGATTTATTGGCATAGATCAGGACCAAGATGCAATAGTTGCTGCGAGTGAACGGTTGTCCGCCTATGGTGACAGAGTTCAGATTATTCGCAGCAATTATTGTTACATGGCGAATGAGCTGAAGAACCTGGGAATTCAGAAAGTTGATGGAATTGTTCTGGACCTGGGAGTTTCGTCTTATCAGTTAGACAATGAAGAGCGTGGATTTACCTATCGTGTGGATGCACCGCTGGATATGAGAATGGACCAGAGACAGAGCCGCACAGCTGCGGATATCGTGAATGGTTATGATGAAAGAGAACTGTACCGTATCATTCGTGATTACGGTGAAGATAAATTTGCAAAAAACATTGCAAAACATATTGTGGCTGCGAGAGCCAAAGCACCGATTCAGACAACCGGAGAACTGACCGAGATCATACGACAGTCGATTCCGATGAAAATCCAGGCAACTGGAGGACATCCTGCAAAGAGAACTTTTCAGGCAATCCGAATTGAACTGAACCGGGAACTTGATGTTCTGAGAGAATCACTGGATGGGATGATCGATCTTCTGGATGATGGCGGAAGAATCTGTATTATTACCTTTCATTCTCTTGAGGACAGGATTGTAAAAACAATTTTCCGAAAAAATGAAAATCCATGTACCTGTCCACCGGATTTCCCAGTATGTGTATGTGGCAAGAAATCCAAAGGAAAAGTGATCACGAGAAAACCGATTCTGCCAAGTGAGACAGAAATGGAAGAGAATCCGAGATCTAAGAGTGCAAAACTCAGAATCTTTGAAAGAAGATATCTTTAATTAAGTATAGAAGTAGAAAGTTGTGAGATGTAGATGGAGAGGACGAACAGAGCAGTCACATCCAGAAAAAACAGAACAAATGCCAGAAATGCCCGTGGAATGTATGTGGATGGGAATGCGGTGCGAAGACTGCAGGAAGTTCCTGCGAGACCGTATCAGGCTCCTGGAGTGCAGACCGCGCGGCGAGTTCGTGAAAATATGCCGGAGAGACCGGCAGCTCACCCGAGACAGCTCAGTCGGGAAGCACAGAGAAACAGAGAAAAAGCAAAGAGCATGGGACGCGGTTTTGTGGTGTTCCTTGCAGTGGTAAGTGTTGCCGTACTTTTTTGCTGTGTCAATTATCTTCAGCTGAAATCGGAGCTGACAGGTAAGATAAAAACAGTTGCTTCTCTGGAAACAGAACTGTCACAGATTAAAGAAGACAACAATGCATATGAGAGTCAGGTAACTTCAAATGTGGATCTGAATACGATCAAGAAGCTTGCCATAGGGCGTCTGGGAATGAATTATCCGAAAGATGACCAGAAAAAGACTTATACTATGCCGAGTAACAGTTATGTAAGACAGTATCAGGAAGTTCCTGAGTCCAAGAGGTGATAGATCATTGAGCAATACCAATACGAGGAATCGAAGAAGACCTCAGAAAAAAATTAATCACAAAATGAGAGGAAAGCTAGTAGGACTATTCGCTGTAGTGCTGCTAGCTTTAGTTGGTTTACTGGGCAGAATTACTTATATTAATGCTACCAGTGGCAAAAAATACAAAAAACAGGTTCTGACACAGGCACAGCAGAAGTATCAGAGCAGTACTCTTCCAGCGAAAAGAGGAGATATTTATGACCGTAACGGTAATATCCTGGCGACAAGTCAGAAAGTGTATTCTGTGATCCTTGACTGCAAGACCATCAACTCTGATGAAAAATATGTAGAACCGACAGTAAGAGCACTGACAGACGTGCTGGGACTTGATGAAGACAAGATTCGGTCGATCCTTTCCGCCGAGGATACGAAGAACAGCCAGTATCAGATCCTGAAGAAGCAGCTCTCCATGGATGAGAAAAAAGCTTTTGAAGATTATGAATCTCCGGCTGAAGACAGCGAGCTGTCAGATGCACAGAAAGCAGAGCGGGCAAATATAAAAGGGGTATGGTTTGAAGAAGATTATCTGAGAAGTTATCCGTTTAATGAGCTTGCAAATGATGCGATTGGATTTACACTTTCCAGAGATACGGCAGACGTAGGGCTGGAGAGTTACTATAACAGTACGTTGATGGGGACGGATGGCCGTCAGTATGGATATATTAATGACAATGCAGATGTGGAACAGACGATCATCGATCCGAAAGACGGACAGAGTATTGTAACAACCTTGGATGTGGGTGTACAGCAGATTGTTGAAAAATATGTTAATGGATTTAAAGAAGCCATGGGAGCAAAAAATATCGGTGTGATCGCAATGAAGCCATCTACCGGTGAGATCATTGCCATGGATGGCGGGGACCGTTATGACCTGAATAATCCGCGTGATCTTTCGAGTATTTATTCTGAGGATCAGATTGCAGCGATGAATGATGAGGATACGGTGACAGCCCTGAATGCCATGTGGAACAATTTCTGTGTGACAGAGACGTATGAGCCGGGATCTGTTGTGAAGCCGATCGTTATGGCGGGTGCACTGGAAAAGGGTAAAATTTCGGAGAACGATACATTTGTCTGTGATGGTGGACAGACCTTTGGTGCGAATGGCGATACGTACATCAAATGTGCGGTTTGGCCGGATGCACACGGAACAGAGGCACTGCGGGATGTTATCGCGAACTCCTGTAACGATGCGATGATGCAGATTGCAGCCAAGATGGGAACGGAACAGTACCTCAAGGCACAGACGCTGTTTAACTTCGGAAGCCGTACCGGAATCGACCTTCCAAATGAAGGTTCTGGTGTGATTCATACTGCAGATACGATGGGCGAGACAGAGCTTGCATGTTCCGCGTTCGGACAGGGATTTACCTGTACCATGATCCAGGAGATCAACGCCATGTGCTCTGTTATCAATGGAGGCTCCTATTATCAGCCTCATCTGGTAAGTGAGATCAAAGACAGCAGTGGTTCAACTGTAAAGAAATTTGATCCGATTCTTATGAAACAGACAGTTTCTTCAGAGATATCAGCAGATATCCGTTCTTACATGCAGGCCAGTGTGCAGGAAGGTACCAGTGGTACTTCAAAGGTACAGGGATACAGTTCTGGTGGTAAGACCGGTACTGCCGAAAAGTTTCCGCGAGGCAACGGCAAATACCTGGTTTCTTTTATCACTTTTGCACCGGTGGATGATCCGCAGATCCTTCTCTACGTGGTTGTTGATGAGCCGAAAGCAGATGAGCAGGCGGACAGTAAATATCCACAGTATATCGCACAGGGAATTCTGTCAGAACTTCTTCCGTATCTGAATGTTACTCCGGATGAATCTGAAGACGGCAGTGTTCCTGAGACAGAACTCTGGGAAGGATTTAAAGGCCACCTGGTAGATGTATCCGGAAGTAGTGTGGATGAAAAGGGAAATCTGGTGGATGGCAGTGGAAACCGCGTGGATCTTGAAGGAAACCGTATTGATGAAAATGGCTATCTTTTAAATGACAACGGAGAACACAAGCTGGATGATAACGGACAGTATATCATGTCCACATATCTGATTACGTCTTCTTCGGATTCAGACACTACGTTGAAGGAAGCGATTTCAGATACCAATGTTCCTGCACCACCGGAAGAGGATGAATCGGACACTACAGAAAATAACGATATGGAAAGCGAAGGCATCACAAACGAAGAGGCCGGGCTGGACTAAATAAAGAGTCGTATACATCTCCTCTGGAGAACAGTCATATATTGTTAAGACTGTTTTCCAGAGGATTTTTTTATGAAAAAAAATTATACATTTCATAAAAGGAAAGTGTGGATCGTTTTCTTTTTGTGTCTGCTGATGATCTTGTGTCTGATTGGCAGACTGATCTATCTTATGGGCTTTCGTTCGGATTATTATTATGAAAAAGCGGAGGATCTTCATGAACGGGAAAGAGACATTAAGGCCGCACGTGGTGAAATTGTGGACGCAAAGGGAAAAGTACTTGCTGCAAATAAAACAGTGTGTACGATTTCTGTAATTCACAGTCAGATAAAAGAGCCGGAAAAAGTGATCGCTCTTCTGACAGAAAAACTGGGGATATCTGAGCAGACTGTACGGAAAAAAGTAGAAAAAATTTCTTCCATAGAAAGAATACGTACAAATGTGGAGAAAGAAACAGGAGATGAAATTCGAAATGCAGGATTTGCGGGGATAAAAGTAGATGAAGATTACAGGCGTTACTATCCGATGGGGACACTCGCGTCGAAGGTGCTTGGGTTTACAGGCGGGGATAATCAGGGAATCATTGGACTGGAAGTGGAATATGATGATATTTTAAAGGGAAAACCTGGAAAAATCCTGACAACAACGGATGCGAGAGGGATTGAACTGGACGGAATTGGTGAAAACAGAGAAGAACCACAAAAAGGCTATACACTGAGAATAAGTCTGGATGCAGATATACAGAAATATGTACAGCAGGCGGCACAGAAAGTGATGGAAGAAAAACAGGCCGAAAGGGTTTCCATACTCCTTATGAATCCGCAGAATGGAGAAATTTATGCCTGTGTAAATGTTCCGGAATTTGATCTGAATGAGCCTTTTGAACTGAATTCAGGCATGGATGCAGAAGGGATGAGTGAAGAAAAAAAACAGGATCTTCTGAATCAGATGTGGAGAAATCCGTGTCTGAATGATACATATGAACCAGGATCGACTTTTAAGATCATTACGATGGCAGCCGGCCTTGCGGAAGGAGTAGTATCATTGAACGATTCTTTTTACTGCCCGGGATATAAGCTGGTGGAGGACCGGCGAATCCACTGTGCAAACCGAAGAGGCCATGGAGCACAGAATTTTGTGAAAGGTGCGGAAAATTCCTGCAATCCGGTGTTTATTGAGGTGGGATTACGGCTTGGTGCGGATAAGTACTATCAGTATTTTCGACAGTTTGGACTGATGGAAAAGACCGGGATCGATCTTCCGGGAGAGGCGGGAACGATCATGCATCAGGAAGAAAATATGGGAGAAGTGGAACTTGCGACGGTATCGTTTGGACAGTCTTTTCAGATCACACCGATTCGTCTGGCAGCAACTGTGAGTTCCCTGATCAATGGTGGAACGCTGATCACTCCTCATTTTGGAGTGGCGATTGAGTCATCAGATGGAGAAACAGTAAAGGCGCTGGAATATTCCAATGGCAGAAAGATTCTGGATGGCAAGATCTCTGAAACTGTCCGGTATATCCTGGAGCAGGTAGTTGAGGAGGGATCCGGGCGCAATGCAGCAGTGGAGGGATATCGGATTGGCGGAAAGACTGCAACATCACAGACGCTTCCCAGAAGTGCAAATCGCTATATTTCTTCGTTTCTGGGATTCGCACCGGTAAATGATCCGAAAGTTCTTGCATTGTGTATTATCCATGATCCACAGGGAATTTATTATGGAGGAACGATCGCAGCTCCCGTTGTGAGAAGTATCTTCGAAAATATACTCCCGTATCTGGGAGTTGATAAATCAGACGAAAAGCCTTATAATCAAACGTAATAAAAAACGAAAGAATGATAAGAGGTGTGAGGATGAATATTCAAGTTGTATTCCCGGTACTGATCTCATTTGCGATCAGTGTGATCCTGGGACCAGTCATCATCCCGTTTCTGAGAAAACTCAAGATGGGACAGACAGAACGAGTGGAAGGTGTGCAGTCGCATCTGAAAAAGGCAGGAACTCCGACAATGGGTGGAGTGATCTTTCTGATCGCTGCAGTGGTTACTTCTCTGTTCTATGTAAAAGACTATCCGGCAATTATTCCGGTACTGTTTCTGACACTTGGATTTGGAATCATCGGTTTTCTGGATGATTATCTGAAAGTTGTACTGAAACGTTCAGACGGACTGCTGGCATGGCAGAAATTTGGACTGCAGGTCGTTGTGACCGGTATTTTTGTTTTTTATATCCTGAACTATACAAATATTGATCTTGCAATGCGTATCCCATTCTGGCCGGATCATTATCTGAATCTTGGATGGCTTGCGATTCCGGTGCTGTTTTTTGCTGTGATCGGTACTGTAAACGGTGTGAACTTTACAGATGGCCTGGATGGACTGGCTTCCAGCGTGACTTTGATCGTAGCTGTATTTTTTACCGTAGTTTCCATTGGAACAAAGAGCGGGATCGAACCTGTGACAGGAGCCGTTGTCGGTGGACTGATGGGATTCCTTCTGTTTAATGTATATCCGGCAAAAGTGTTTATGGGAGATACCGGTTCTTTGGCACTGGGCGGATTTGTGGCAGGTGCTGCATATATGATGCAGATGCCGCTGTTTATTTTGCTGATCGGTCTGATTTATCTGGTAGAAGTACTTTCTGTCATGATTCAGGTAACTTATTTTAAAGCCACTCATGGCAAACGTATCTTTAAAATGGCGCCAATCCATCATCATTTTGAACTGTGTGGATGGTCAGAAACGAGAGTTGTAGCAGTATTTTCTGTAATTACTGCTGTTATGTGCCTGATCGCACTTCTGGCATTATAAGATGTCCGGACAAAAAGGTCAAAATCCACATGAGCTTGCTCATAGGTAATAAGGAGGAAATTAAAATGAATTTACAGGGGAAAAAAGTGCTTGTATTTGGTTCCGGAAAAAGTGGAATCGGTGCAGCAGAGCTTCTGGCAAAAGTAGGGGCGCAACCTGTCATTTATGATGGAAATAAAGATCTTGATAAAGAGACTGTAATAAAAAAAGTTCCAGATTGCAACAATATTGAAGTATATGCAGGAGAACTTCCGGAAGAAGTGCAGAAGAGACTGGATCTGGCAGTGCTGAGTCCTGGTGTACCGACGGATATTCCGCTTGTAAAGAGCTTTTATGAACAGGGACTTCCGGTATGGGGTGAGGTAGAACTTGCGTATCGTACCGGCAAGGGAAGAGTATTGGCAATTACAGGAACAAATGGCAAAACAACTACAACAGCTCTTCTGGGAAAGATTATGAGTGATGCAGAAGATTCTGTTTTTGTAGTAGGAAATATTGGAACTCCATATACATCAAAGGCACTGGAAATGAAAGATAGCTCCACAACAGTGGCCGAGATCAGCAGTTTTCAGCTGGAAACGATCGAAGAGTTTGCGCCGAAGGTAAGTGCAATCCTGAATATTACGGAAGACCATCTGAACAGACACCATACGATGGAAGAATATATCCGCGTCAAAGAACTGATCGTCAAAAATCAGACAGCAGAGGATTACTGTATCCTGAACTATGAAGATGAAGTGCTTCGTGAGTTTGGCAGACACATTGTTCCGAAAACTGTGTATTTTTCAAGCGTGAGAAAACTGGACGAGGGTATTTATCTGGATGGAGATCTGATCGTACTGAAAACAGCCGACGAAGAAATCCCTCTGGTACATACAGGAGAACTGAAACTTCTCGGACAGCACAATTTTGAGAATGTTATGGCGGCATCTGCAATGGCATATTATGCAGGTGTGTCTGTGGAAAATATCCGTAAGAGCATCTGTGCGTTCACAGCAGTAGAACACCGCATTGAATATGTCATGGAGAAAAATGGTGTTGCATATTATAATGATTCCAAGGGAACCAATCCTGATGCAGCAATAAAAGGAATCCAGGCAATGAACCGTCCGACGATCCTGATCGGTGGTGGTTACGACAAAGGTTCCAGTTATGATGAGTGGCTGAATTCTTTTGACGGGAAGGTAAGATATCTGGTGCTGATCGGCCAGACGCGTGACAAGATCAAAGAGGCGGCAGAACGTCTTGGTGTCTGCCCATGCATTCTCTGTGAAAATCTTGAGGAGGCAGTAAAGATATGTGCCGAAAAAGCCAATCCTGGTGATGCGGTACTTCTTTCACCGGCATGTGCAAGCTGGGGACAGTTTGATAATTATGAACAGCGTGGAGACATGTTCAAAGAATATGTAAGAGCATTGTAATATAAGACCAGACTTCTGTGACGGAAGTCTGGTCTTTGCATATATTAACTGTAAGAGACTCTGTGGGAGTGGATCATTTGGATGAAATTCACGTGATTGGGGGAAACTGTCTTAAGGGCAGCATAACTGTGCAGGGATCAAAAAATACAGTACTTCCGATCATGGCTGCATCACTGCTTCAGAGGGAAATCTGTGTTCTGAGAGGCTGTCCGCGTATTCTTGATGTCTGTTATATGGAAGAAATCCTTCACATTCTGGGAGTCGTTACCTGGTGGAAGGGCCATGATCTGTATCTTGACTGCAGCAAAGTCTGTGGAAGGGAAATTGCCTCGGAATATACAGGAAGAATGCGTTGTTCTGTGATTCTGCTGGGAGCACTTCTCGGCAGAAACCAAAGAGGTGTGATCGGTTATCCGGGCGGCTGCGTGATCGGAAAACGTCCGATAGATCTTCATCTGTATGCACTGAAAAGTCTGGGTGCGATAATTTCAGAAAAAAACGGAAAAATTCAGGCAGATTGCAAAAAACTGAAAGGGCAGGAGATAAATTTTCCTGACAGAAGTGTAGGGGCCACGGAACAGGCACTGCTTGCAGCTGTTCTGGCTGAAGGAGAGACCGTACTCAGAAATTGTGCAAGAGAACCTGAGATTACATGGCTTTGCAGATTTCTGCAAAAGATGGGAGCGCGGATCTGGCATGAGAAAGAAGGGTGCATCCGGGTTCAGGGAGTGACCTCTCTTCACGGGACAGAGATGCTAATACCGGCAGACCGGATCGTTACGGGAACATATCTTTGCGCGGCTGCAGCTTCGCGTGGATCAGTGACTGTGGAGAATGCACCTGAGGGAGAAATGGAGGCGTTCCTTGAAGTATATCGGAAAATGGGTGGACAATATGAATGGAAGAGTGGTAAACTAATAGCGAATGGAGCCGGAATACAATTTTCGGTTCCGTTTCTGGAAACAGAAGCTTATCCGGGATTCCCGACAGATCTTCAGTCACCACTGCTGGCAGTACTGACTACAGTTCCGGGAATAAGCCGCATAAGGGAGAATATATTTGAGAACCGGTTTAAGATATGCAGTGAACTTACAAAAATGGGGGCACACATAGAAGTTAGGGGAAGCGAAGTAAAGATCTGTGGAAGCAGACTAAAGGGATGCAGGCTGCGGGCAGAGGAACTGAGAGGTGGAGCAGCGCTAGTGATCGCGGCTCTTGCAGCAGATGGAGAATCTGTGATAGAGGGTGTTCCTTTTATCCGAAGAGGGTATGAAGACATTTGCAGAGATTTGAGGTACCTTCAGGCAGAAATCTATATGGAGGATATCTTATCGGTTTGAGTTAATATGAGTTCAGAGGATACAGGTATTAGTTTTTTATGAGAACATCCAATTACAGGAAATTTAAAATAACAAAAAAACAGGCGAAACTGGTCGGAGGAGCTGCTGCTGTTGCTGTTCTGGCCGGGATTATTTTTTTCTTTGCTTTTTTTCATGTGTCAAAGGTGGAAGTGATGGAAAGTAACCACTATACAAAAGAAGAACTGAAGGAAATGGTTCTTACAGGAGCTTTTTCTTCTAATTCTGTTCTGGCACCGATCACGTGTTCAAAAAATAATGTGCAGGGTGTGCCATATATTGAAGGATATTCCGTCAGCAGATCCGGTCGGAACTCGATCGTGATCAGTGTCCGTGAGAAAAGTGTAGTGGGTTGTATCCCATATCTTGACAGCTATGTGTATTTTGATCGAAATGGAATGTTTGTAGAAGGCGACAAGACCAGGGATGAGTCTGTCCCCTATTTTGAGGGTATTCAGGTAAAAAAAGTTGTTATGAATGAAAAACTTCCGATTAAGGATGCTGTTCTAAATACTGCGGTTGCACTTTCTACGATTTTTGCAAAAAATGATCTTCAGCCAGATTATATCCAGCTGGAGGATGATTCCACCATAGACCTTATTTATGGAGACATCATGGTAAAACTTGGAAAAGATAAATATCTGGAAGATAAAATGTCCAGAATGGTTGCGATTCTTCCACAGATTACGGGTGAGAAGGGGATCCTTCATATGGAGAATATCACAGAAAGTTCTAAAACAGTGACTTTTGAAAAAGAGGAAGAGGAAGTAACTGCAGAGAACTGGACCGGAGGTTATGATGAAAATGGTGATTATACCGGTGATGGTGAATACGATGAAAATGGCAATTATGTAGGAGCAAAACCAAAGACGGCACTTGATTATGCAAAAGAAAACTGGGTAGGCGGTTATGACGAAGAAGGCGATTATACAGGTTCCGGTGAATATGATGAAAATCTGAACTATGTTGGATCGGAGCCGACGCAGGAACTTCTGGATAGCTTTGGAGACTGGACAGGCGGATATAATGAATCCGGTGGCTTTGACGGTGTCAGCGAGTATGACAAAGATGGCAACTACGTGGGACCTATGCCGGATAATGACGGCACTTCTTCAGGTGATACTTCGGAGGAAGATTCAGAAGAAGACAGTTCTGATACGAATACAGATTCCTCGGATGAAGATACTGAGAGCTACAGTGATGAAGAGTCGGATGGCTGGGATCAGGGAGATACAGATGAGGAATCTTATGAGTGATGGAAATGGCGAATAATAGTGAAAAAAGTATAAAAAAACAAAAATAGTAGTTGATTAATTCGAAAAAAAAATATATGATATATCTATATGCAGCCTGATACGCTGATATCAGGTAAATAAAGGAGGAAGTACATTGTTAGAGATTATGTCAAATGAAGCTGAGTCCTCTGCAAAGATTATTGTAATCGGTGTAGGCGGGGCTGGTAATAATGCAGTTAACAGAATGGTGGAAGAAGCCATCGGAGGAGTTGAGTTTGTTGGTGTAAATACTGATAAACAGGCCCTGACACTTTGCAAAGCTCCAACAGTACTTCAGATTGGTGAAAAGATTACAAAAGGCCTTGGCGCCGGTGCACAGCCGGAAGTTGGTCAGAAGGCCGCTGAAGAGAGCATAGAAGAAGTAAAACAGTTGATCGAAGGCGCTGACATGGTATTTGTTACCTGTGGAATGGGTGGTGGTACCGGTACAGGTGCAGCTCCTGTTATTGCAGCAGCAGCTAAGGAAATGGGAATCCTGACCGTTGGCGTTGTAACAAAACCTTTCCGTTTTGAAGCAAAAACACGTATGAACAATGCTCTTACAGGAATCGAGAATCTGAAGAAAGCTGTTGATACATTGATCGTTATCCCGAACGACAAACTGCTTGAGATCGTAGACCGTCGTACAACTATGCCGGAAGCACTTCGCAAAGCTGACGAGGTTCTGCAGCAGGCTGTCCAGGGAATTACAGACCTGATCAATCTGCCGGCACTGATCAACCTTGACTTCGCGGATGTTCAGACAGTTATGACAGATAAAGGAATCGCACATATCGGTATTGGTGAGGCCAGAGGAGATGACAAGGCTATGGAAGCTGTTCAGCAGGCTGTATCCTCTCCGCTGCTTGAGACAACCATCAAAGGTGCTACTCATGTGATCATCAATATTTCCGGAGATATTTCTCTTATGGATGCAAATGATGCAGCAAGCTATGTACAGGAGCTGACAGGTGAAGATACAAACATCATCTTTGGTGCTATGTATGATGATTCTGTTGCAGACTATGCTAAGATCACAGTTATTGCGACCGGATTATCCGATACAGCTGCAAAGACCACTCCATTTGGTACAAGAAGCAATACAACACCATTTGGTGTACGTAAACCGGCAGCAGGTACATCTGCATCGTCTTCCAGTACAATGTCTATGCCAAGCTTCAGTCTGCCGACTATGAACAATGGTTCTTATACAGGCAAAGTTCCGACCAGCACAGTACAGAAGAAAGATATCCAGATTCCGGATTTCCTGAGAAACAGATAGGAAGCGACAGGATTAGAAACTGAATGATTCAGACATAAAAAAGACGCTGTTTGATGCAGCGTCTTTTTGAGCGTAAGGATCAGCATTTGCAGGAGAAGGTATTACATTTTGTTTCGTTACATCCGTCTGTGCTGCATCCGACCACATCAATAGCAGAAGCCGTACATTTGCGCTGATCGTTATAGGTACATTCCTGAGCTTTACAGTCGATGTTGATTTTTTCACAGCCGCAGTGATGAGCTTTGCTGTTTGTCATACCGGCAGTCGCGCGGTCACGAAAACTTCCACAGTTTGTTTCATCTGCACGATGAGCATTATCTCCTGTAATCTCAATATCGCCTCTGGAACAGAGCTCATTTTCATTGTAAAGACATTTTGTGGCACTACATTTCAGAATTGTCATAATAGAAGCCTCCTTCTTATATAATGATATGATTATGCATAACAACAAACGTCATGCAGGAATAGTATGCGCTGAAAAAATAAAAATATGTATAAAAAATAACTTGACATTATATAAAAGACATGATATCTTTTTAAAGTACGTGGAAAACAAAGCAGAGTTTCACTCTCACCTCAGCGCATATAATGCGACTCAGGTTGATATATCGCAGCAGGCTGATCTACAGAGATCGGGGAATGCACAGAGATAAAAATGAAAAAGAGGTTTCATTTGGTTATCCCTGGATATAGCAGAGTGTGGAAACTGTCCATACTCTTTTTTGTTTTCATGAGACAGGGTGGAGTTACTGTTCCTATACAGTAGCTGAGAGATTCAGGTTTATCATTTATTTAAATGTATGGAGGTGTACTACAATTAGCAATTTAATGATTAACGAACAGATCAGAGACAAAGAGGTACGTTTGATCGGACCGGATGGAGCACAGCTTGGAATCGTTTCTTCAAGAGAAGCATTTGCAAAGGCTCAGGAAGCCGGACTTGATCTTGTTAAAATCGCACCGCAGGCAAAGCCGCCGGTTTGTAAAATTATCGACTACGGCAAGTATCGTTATGAGCTCTCCCGTAAGGAAAAAGAAGCTAAGAAAAAACAGAAGACAATTGACATCAAGGAAGTACGTCTTTCTCCAAACATTGATACCAATGACCTGAAGACGAAGGTCAATGCAGCAAGAAAATTTCTTTCTAAAGGAGACCGTGTTAAGGTTACATTACGTTTCCGTGGAAGAGAAATGGCACATATGGCAAGCAGCAAACATGTACTTGATGATTTTGCAGAACATCTTGCAGATGTGGCAGTTGTTGAGAAAGCCCCTAAGATTGAAGGCAGAAGCATGACAATGTTTCTCAGCGAAAAGCGTTAAGCAGTTATCACAGACAGCGTGTTTTGGCACGTGTTCTTGATAATAAGAAATAAAAAACAGTACCACGAATTAAGGAGGAAATAATTATGCCTAAGATTAAAACTTGTAGAGCAGCAGCAAAACGTTTCAAAAAAACCGGAACCGGAAAAATCATGAGAAATAAAGCTTATAAGAGCCATATCTTAACAAAGAAATCTCAGAAGAGAAAGAGAAATCTGAGAAAAGCTACTGTTGTTGATTCTACAAACCTTAAGAACATTAAGAAAGCACTGCCTTATTTATAATAATAAGCAGCAGATGATATTGGAAGACGAACAGGAGGAAATAAGAAATGGCAAGAATTAAAGGCGGATTAAACGCAAAGAAAAGACATAACCGTACATTAAAACTGGCAAAGGGCTACAGAGGAGCTCGTTCCAAACAGTATAGAGTAGCAAAACAGTCTGTAATGAGAGCACTTGCAAGCTCCTATGCAGGACGTAAACAGAAAAAACGTCAGTTCAGACAGCTTTGGATCGCTCGTATCAACGCAGCTGCAAGAATGAATGGACTTTCCTACAGCAAAATGATGCATGGTCTGAAAGTTGCAAACATCGACATCAACAGAAAGATGCTTGCTGAACTTGCAGTAAACGATGCAGAAGGATTTGCAGCACTTGCTGAAATCGCTAAAAAAGCAGTAGCATAAGTTGTAAAATTATGGAGACCGTGGAGTTCTTTATTGAACCACGGTCTTTTTTTGAACCTAATGTCCGTTTGAGGACAACAAGAGTTCTCGAGAAAAACACAAAATATTAAATAAATCTAAAATTTCTGCTTGCAATCGTGATAAGTGAATGCTATAATCAACTACATTAAAGCTTTAGCAAATGAAAGTAAAGCTAGCTGAAGTATAAGATAGGAGGATCTTATTATGAAAAATATGAAAAAAGTACTTGCAGTAACAGCTGCAGTAGCTATGACAGCTGCAATGATGCCAACAGCAGTATTTGCAGACGACGCGGAGACATTTAAGATTGGTGTCATTGGACCAATGACAGGAGACTATGCGCAGTATGGTCTTGGTGTTTATCATGCGGCACAGCTTGCAGCAGAAGAAGTAAATGCAAACGGTGGATTCAACGGATATAATGTTGAAGTTCTTGCAGCAGGAGATGATCAGGGAGATCCGGAAAAAGCAGTCAATGCATACAATGACCTTCTTGATAAGGGAATGCAGATGCTTTGTGGTACAGTAACATCTGGTGCATGTATTGCAGTTGGTGCCGAAGCAGCAGAGAGCACATTCCTCTTTACACCATCTGGTACAGCAGTTGATTGTATCACCTCCGGAAGCAATGAATTCCGTATGTGCTTTACAGACCCGGCACAGGGAACAAAATCTGCTGAATTTATCGGTAAACATAAGCTGGCAACAAAGGTAGCAGTTCTTTATGATTCTTCCGCAGATTACAACTCAGGTGTTAATGATGCATTTGTTGCAGCAGCTGAGGATAACGGACTTGAAGTTGTAGCTGACGAAGCTTACACAGCAGACAGCAATACAGACTTCTCTGTACAGCTTAAAAAGATCAAAGACAGTGGAGCAGAGCTCCTGTTCCTTCCTAACTACTATTCAGACAACGCTCTGATTCTTCAGCAGGCACATGACGCTGGAATGGATGATATGAAGAAATTCGGTGTAGATGGTATGGACGGTATCCTTGGAGTAGAAAACTTTGATACTTCACTTGCAGAAGGCGTTATGCTTCTGACACCATTCTCAGCTACATCTGATGATGAAAAATCCAAAGCATTTGTAGATGCTTATGAAGCAGCAAACAAAGATGAAGTTCCGAACCAGTTCGCAGCAGATGCATATGATGTAATCTATGCTATGCAGCTTGCAGCAAACGATGCAGGAATTACACCGGATATGTCCAACGAAGATATCAGCGCAGCAATGTCTGCATCCATGCTGAACATCGAGCTTGATGGTCTGACAGGTAAAGCTAAATGGACAGAAGACGGTGAATGTGACAAAGAGCCAAAAGCTTTTGAGATCAAAGACGGCGCTTACGTAGAAATGAAGTAAAGGCACAGATGATACTGAAATTCAGTTTACTGTTCACAGGTAATATCCCGCGAGGTGTTTTGCCATGAATATGGCAAAATCCCGAGACATACGGGACAAAATCCCATCACCGAAGGTGATTAGGAATGGATTTTGACCAAGTTGCTGTGAACGGAGTGAATAGTAACAAATTCAGAGGACGGGGGACGGTTTCCTGTTATCACAGGGCCGTCCCCTTTCTTGCGCTAATATGACATATTATTAAAGAGGTGCACTATGAGTTTTTTATCATATTTAAAAGATGGAATAAGCCTGGGCAGCATCTATGCGATCATCGCACTTGGATATACGATGGTGTATGGTATCGCCAAAATGCTTAATTTTGCCCATGGTGACGTTATCATGGTAGGTGCGTATGTGATACTTACCGCTGTTACAAGAGGAGGAATGTCTCCGGTTCTGGCCGTAGGGCTTTCAGTAATATTCTGTACAGTTCTTGGTGTTGTGATTGAGAAGGTTGCATACAGCCCGCTTCGTAAAGCATCCTCCAACCTGGCCGTACTGATCACTGCGATCGGTGTCAGTTATCTTCTGCAGAACCTTGCACTGTTGATCTTTGGTGCAGATGCAAAGAGTTTCGTAACAGTTGTGGATGTACCATCCGTTACACTGTTTAATGGAGAACTTACGATCAAAGGTATTACGATTGTAACAATTCTTGCATGTGTTGTGATCATGGTAGGACTTACTCTTTTTGTTAAAAAGACAAAACCTGGCCGTGCAATGCTGGCAGTCTCAGAAGACCGTGATGCCGCACAGCTTATGGGAGTTAATGTCAATGCAACGATTTCCCTGACATTTGCTATTGGTTCAGGACTTGCTGCGATCGCAGGTCTTCTGCTCTGTCAGACATATCCGACTCTGACACCATATACGGGTGCCATGCCTGGTATCAAAGCTTTCGTAGCAGCTGTATTTGGTGGTATCGGATCTATTCCAGGAGCAATGGTCGGTGGAATCCTCCTTGGTGTGATTGAGATCTTCGGCAAGGCTTACATCTCTTCACAGGTTGCAGATGCTATCTGCTTTGCAGTTCTGATCGTGGTACTTCTTGTAAAACCTACCGGATTGTTCGGCAAGAACATCCAGGAGAAAGTATAAGGGGTGGACGATATGAAGAATATGAACAAAACAACCAAAAACAATCTGATCAACTATGGACTGGTATTAGTCCTGTTTGTCATCGTTGAAATACTTTCAGCTACTGGAAATCTTTCAAACCTTCTGATGGGACTTATGGTTCCGCTGTGTGTTTACACGATTGCATCCATTTCTCTGAACCTGGTTGTAGGATTTTCAGGCGAGCTGAGCCTTGGTCATGCCGGATTTATGTGTGTAGGTGCATATTCCAGTGCGCTGTTTTCACACGTTGCCAGTGATATCCCGCAGGTTCCAAGATTTATTCTTGCAATCCTGGTCGGTGCAGCAGTGGCCGCTGTATTCGGTGTAATTATTGGTATTCCGGTACTCAGACTCCGTGGTGACTATCTGGCTATCGTAACACTGGCTTTTGGTGAGATCATCAAAAACCTGATCAATATTCTCTATGTTGGAATCGATGACAGTGGTCTTCACGTAGCTACAAGTTCTGCAGCTCTCAAGCTTGGAACAGGTGGTAAACAGATCCTGAAAGGAGCACTCGGTATTTCAGGAACAGGTGCACTTTATAAAGATGTAAAGCATTATTTCTTCCCGATTGGAATTGTGCTTGTCCTTCTGACATTATTTATCGTACAGAATCTGGTAAATTCCAGAAGCGGACGTGCGATCACAGCGACAAGAGATAACCGTATTGCAGCAGAGTCCGTAGGTATCGATGTTACAAAATTCAAGCTTCTTGCATTTACCGTTTCGGCAGCTCTTGCAGGTGTGGCAGGTGTGCTTTATGCACATAACCTTTCCATGCTGAAGGTTTCAGGTTTTGACTATAATATGTCTATCCTGATTCTGGTATATGTTGTACTTGGTGGAATTGGAAATCTTCGTGGTTCTATTATTGCAACAGTTATTCTGTATGCACTTCCGGAACTGCTCAGAGGATTTGCAAACTATCGTATGTTGATCTATGCGATCGTACTGATCATTATGATGCTCTTTAACTGGGCTCCTGCAGCAAGAAACTGGAGGGCACGCGTTATGGAAAAAATCAGAGGTACAAAGAATAAAAAGGAGGCAGCTTAACTATGGCAATGTTAGAGGTAAATCATCTGGCTATCCAGTTCGGCGGTCTTCGTGCAGTTGACGGATTTAATGTATCTATCGAAAAAGGTCAGCTCTATGGACTGATCGGACCGAATGGCGCCGGTAAGACAACAATTTTCAACCTTCTTACAGGTGTATACAAACCAACAGAAGGTATTATCAAACTTGATGGACAGGATATCACAGGAAAGAGTACAATAGAGATCAACAAGGCCGGTATTGCGAGAACTTTCCAGAATATCCGTCTGTTTAAAGAAATGACGGTTCTTGACAACGTTAAAGTAGGACTGCATAATCACCATTCCTATTCCACACTGACCGGAATTCTGAGACTTCCGAAGTATCACAAAGTCGAGAAAGAAATGAATGAAAAAGCAATGGAGATCCTGAAGGTATTCGATCTTGATAAGGAAGCGCAGACCCTTGCAGGAAACCTTCCATATGGTAAACAGCGTAAACTTGAGATTGCCAGAGCACTGGCAACAGATCCGAAGCTCCTTCTTCTCGACGAGCCGGCAGCCGGTATGAATCCGAATGAAACACAGGAACTGATGGACACTATCCGTTTTGTGCAGGAACATTTTGATATGACAACTCTTCTGATCGAACATGATATGAAGCTGGTTGGCGGTATTTGCGAAGAACTGACTGTACTGAACTTCGGACAGGTGCTTGCGCAGGGTGAGACATCCAAAGTCCTGAAGGATCCGACAGTTATCACCGCATATCTGGGAGAATAGGAGGAAGATCAAATGTCAATGTTGGAAGTAAAAGATCTCCAGGTTTATTATGGCGTGATTCAGGCATTGAAGGGAATTTCCTTTCATGTAGAACAGGGAGAAGTTATTGCACTGATCGGTGCAAATGGTGCTGGTAAGACCACGACCTTACAGACACTGACCGGAATCATCCCGGCAAAAGCAGGAAGTATTATTTACGAAGGTAAAAATCTTACCAAGACACCGGCACATAAGATCGTTGAGATGGGTATGGCTCATGTGCCGGAAGGAAGACGAGTATTTGCAGATATGTCTGTATATGAGAATCTTCTGATGGGTGCTTATACAAGAAAAGACAAGAACGAGATCGCTCAGAGCCTGGAAATGGTATACAAAAGATTTCCTCGTCTGAAAGAACGTACAGGACAGCGTGCAGGTACACTCTCCGGTGGAGAGCAGCAGATGCTCGCAATGGGACGTGCGCTGATGAGCAAACCGAAGATCATTCTGATGGATGAGCCTTCGATGGGGCTGTCACCGATCTTTGTAAATGAGATCTTTGATATTATCAAAGAAGTAAGTGAGAGTGGAACAACGGTTCTGCTTGTTGAGCAGAATGCGAAGAAAGCCCTTTCTATTGCTGACAGAGCGTATGTCCTTGAAACAGGAAGCATCACTCTGGAAGGCAAAGCAGATGATCTGCTTCATGATGAATCTGTCCAGAAAGCATATCTGGGAGAATAAGGAGGAAATCGGTATGAATCAGGTTGTAATCACAATCGCAAGACAGTATGGAAGTGGCGGTCGCACCGTTGGTAAAATGCTGGCAGAGCGTCTGGGAATCTCTTTTTATGATAAGCAGATTATCCAGATGGCGTCTGATGAGAGCGGAATTGATGTAAGACTTTTCGGTAAAGTAGAAGAGGGAGATAAGGTAAAGGGTTCTCTTTTTGGAAATAAAGAAAGCATTTACAAAGGAAATCTGCATCAGCCGGGAAGTAAGGAATTCATTTCAGACGAAAATCTTTTCAACTATCAGGCAAAAGTGGTCAATGATCTTGCAGAAAAAGAATCCTATGTAATTGTCGGACGATGTGTCAATTATGTTTTCAAGGACAGACCGAATACATTGCGTGTATTCATTCATGCACCATGGGAGTTCCGTGTAGAGCAGGCATCTCAGAAGATCTCCGGATCAAGAGAGGATGTCGAGAAATTCCTTCTCAAAGATGATAAGCGTAAACAGGATTATTATCGTAAATTTGCAGGTGGTCAGTGGAGTGATGCCACGAATTATGATCTCTGTCTGAACAGTGGAAAACTCGGATTTGACAAATGTGTGGATGCAATTGAAACACAGCTGAAGATCATGCTTGGTAAATAAAATACAGAACCATTACAGAGCACTGAGGGCTTTTTGCGAGCCCCGGTGCTTTTTTTCTGCCACTTTTCATATACTGAACAGAAGGATAGGTATGTCTGGGATTTGAAACCGGAATATGAAAAAAAGAAAAGCAGGAATTGTGATATTTGTGATCGTACTGATCATAACTGCGGTGCGGATAAAAAGTATGGACTCGCACCGTATTTCAGGCAGAATCCTGGCTGAAAATATAGCAGGTCCGGGGATGCTGCGGTTGGTTGAACAATCCATGCAGGCCCGGGCACGAAAAACATCGGTTACGGAAATAGCTGTGAAAGAACGGAAGCATCCGCAGGCGGCACTGACATTTGATGACGGACCGGATATCAGGTATACACCACTTCTTCTGGATGGTCTGAAAGAGCGGAATGTCAGAGTTTCTTTTTTTCTTCTTGGAGAGAAGGTTGAACAGTATCCGGAACTTGTAGAACGGATGCAGAAAGAAGGGCATCTGGTAGGAAACCATACCTATCATCATGTACAGCTGAATAAACTGAATGAGACGAAGGCAAGGGAAGAAATCCTGAAAACAAATAATCTGATCTATGAGACAACAGGTGTTTATCCACTGTACCTGCGCCCGCCGTTTGGTGCCTGGAAGAAAAATCTGGAACTATGTGTGGAGATGCTTCCTGTATTCTGGACGATCGATACACTGGACTGGAAGGTACAGAATACAGAAAAAATCGTTCGTACAGTGCAGGAACAGATAGAGGATGGCGCGATCATTCTGATGCATGATGAATATGATACTTCTGTTGAAGCGGCGCTGCAGGTTGTCGATGAACTGAAAAATCAGGAATATGAACTTGTAACAGTAGACCAGCTAATCCTGCCATAGAGCAGGGACAAAACAGCTGTTTGGTTTTGATTGCTTTTTTTCAGGAATTTCGTTATACTGTAAAGCAGAGACCGGCATAAGCCGGAGAAGAAGAAAGAAACAAAGGAGCTGTGCATATGGGACGTTTTTTCAGTATGGACAATAAGTTTTTTACATTTATGAATAAGGTGGCAGATCTTTGTATTTTGAATATCATCTGTCTGGTCTGCTGTATTCCGATCGTTACTGCCGGAGCATCTATTACGGCTATGTATTATGTGACACTGAAGATGGTCCGGAATGAGGAAGCTTATATTGTTCGGAGCTTTTTTAAATCTTTTAAAGATAATTTTAAACAGGCGACAATTATTAATCTGATCATGATCGCCGTTGGTGCGGTTCTTTATCTGGATCTGAATGTTGCCAAAAATATGCCTGGAAGTGCCGGTCAGATTTTTCATGTGATCTTTATGGCATTTGTGATCATATATTATGTACTGTTTTTATATGTTTATCCGATTCTTGCCAGGTTTTACAATACGATCCGTAATACGATCAAAAATGCACTGTTCATGGCAATCCGCCATCTTCCGTATACAGTTGTCATGGTACTGATCGGACTTTGTCCGCTGCTGTTGTTATTTATAGGCTCTTATCAGATACAGTCCACGTTGTTTGCTCTGTTTCTGGTCATGGGATTCGGAGTGATCGCGTACTGTAATTCCTTCTTCCTTGTAAAAATATTTGATCATTATATGCCGAAGGAAGAAAATGAAGAACAGAAAAGCGAAGGCACAGAAGTATGAATACAGATGCGGTGACACAGCAGAAGAACTGGAATGGAAAGCCGTATCATTCGCTGGATCATATGCTTAGGGAAAGGTTCGGAGAAAAAGTTTATAAGGTGACTCTGAACGGAGGAATGTCCTGTCCCAACCGGGATGGTAAGCTTGGCAGCAGAGGCTGTATTTTCTGCAGTGCCGGTGGAAGTGGGGATTTTGCAGCAGATGCGGAGCTGTCGGTAACAGAGCAGATCGACAGTCAGATCGCATTGCTTTCTGCAAAGCGGCCGATCCATAAATATATTGCTTATTTTCAGGCATATACCAATACGTATGCACCGGTGGAATACCTGCGGAAAATCTTTACAGAAGCGCTTGCGCATCCGTCAGTGGTCGCATTATCCATCGGAACGAGACCGGATTGTCTTGGCGAGGATGTACTGGATCTCCTGAATGAACTGAACCAGAGGAAACCGGTATGGGTAGAACTTGGACTTCAGACGATGCATGAGCGTACCGCTGCCTATATTCGACGAGGATATCCCCTTTCCTGTTTTGAAGATGCAGTACAGAATTTGCGGAAGCGCCAGATTGAGGTGATCGTGCATACGATACTGGGACTGCCGGGAGAATCAGAAAAAGACATTCTGGAGACAATGCAGTATCTGAATGGACAGGATATTCAGGGAATTAAACTGCAGCTTCTGCATGTGCTGAAGGGAACCGATCTGGCAGAGGATTACGTGGCCGGGAAATTCCGGGTCTACGAAAGAGAAGAATATCTGAATTTACTGATAGATTGTCTGGAACATCTGGATCCGTCAATCGTTATTCACAGAATGACGGGAGATGGACCGGAGAAGTTGCTTATTGCACCATTGTGGGCAAGCCGGAAGCGGGAAGTTCTGAATCTTCTTCATCACGAAATGAAGGTTCGTAACAGCTGGCAGGGCAAACAGCTGCAATAAGAAGCGAGAAGCCTGACTTGTGTGAGAAAGAGGTGATTGAAATGGCAGAACCATTTACAACTTATAAACTGATCGTTTTATATATGGCGAAACATTCAAAAGAAACACTGACAAATTCTCAGATTTCAGAATTTATACTGGACAGAGATTACACAGATTATTTCCAGCTTCAGAAAGTACTTTCTGAACTGGTAGAAACAGAGCTTCTGAGAAAGCGAACAATTTCCAACAGTTCCTATTATGAGATTACGGAAGAGGGAAAAAAGACACTTTCTTATTTTGAAAAAGAACTGTCGGGTGAGATTAAGAACGAAGTAAAAGATTATCTGCAGACGCATGGCGGACAGGTGCAGGAACGCATTCTGACACCGGCAGATTATTATACGACACCACAGGGGAATTATGCAGTGCGCTGCCAGATCATTGAAAAAGATACGACAGTGCTGGATCTGACACTGGCAGCACCGGGCCGGGAAGCAGCACAGGCGATGTGTCACAGCTGGGCTAAGAAATCACAGGATATTTATGGAATGCTGATGGGAGAACTGATTTAATCAGTTCTCCCTTTTATCTTTTGTAGATATTCTTTTATCGTTTTTTCGTAGCCAAGATCACCTGGTTCATAGAAATGAGAACCTTCAATCTCTGAAGGAAGATATTGCTGTTCGACATAGTGATCTGGATAATCGTGGGCATATTTGTAGCCGATTCCCTTGCCGAGTTTTTCATGACCACCGTAGTGAGCATCCTGCAGATGGACCGGAACAGTTGTCTGTGTGTGTTTCACAGAATCCATGGCGGCAAAAATGGCATTGACAGCGGCATTACTCTTTGGAGCACATGCCATATAAGTGACTGCCTGAGAAAGGATGATCTGTGATTCAGGCATGCCGACACGTTCAACAGCCTGTGCGGCAGCAACGGCGACCTGCAATGCCTGTGGATCTGCATTTCCGATATCCTCTGAGGCGAGGATCATGATACGTCGGGCGATGAATTTGACATCTTCTCCGGCGTAGAGCATCTTGGCAAGATAGTAGACTGCTGCATCAGGATCGGAACCACGCATACTTTTGATAAAGGCGGATATGATATCGTAGTGATTGTCGCCTTTTTTGTCGTACTTGATGACTCGTTTCTGAATACATTCAGACGCAACATCCAGTGTCAGATGAATAGAACCATCTTTGCTTTTGGGGGTAGTAAGGATACCAAGTTCTACCGCATTCAGGGCACTGCGGGCATCACCGCCTGCCATATCAGCCAGAAATTCCAGGGCATCGTCATCAATTACGGCGCCATAATTTCCCATGCCTTTATCGCAGTCATTTACGGCTCTGAGGATCAGCGTGCGGATATTTTCATTACTGAGAGGTTTCAGTTCAAAAATGATGGAGCGGGAAAGGAGAGCTCCATTTACTTCGAAATAAGGATTTTCAGTAGTTGCACCGATCAGAATGATCGTACCGTCCTCCACAAATGGAAGCAGGTAATCCTGCTGGCCTTTGTTGAAACGGTGAATCTCATCAATGAAAAGAATCGTTTTTTTGCCATACATGCCAAGACGGTCCTGTGCCTCTTTTACGACTTCTTCCATGTCTTTCTTACCGGCGACTGTCGCATTGATCTGGGTAAAACTTGCACTGGTAGTATTTGCGATTACCTTGGCAAGGGTAGTCTTTCCGGTTCCGGGAGGTCCATAGAAAATAACAGAAGTCAGCTTGTCAGCTTTGATCGCACGGTACAGTAATTTATCTCTGCCAACGATGTGCTCCTGCCCAACGACTTCATCCAGCGTAGTCGGACGAAGCCGGGAAGCCAGTGGAGATTCGCGGTCAAGTGTTTTTGATTTTGCATATTCAAATAAATCCATAGCAGATGCTCCATTCTGAATCAAAAATTATAAAACACGTACATTTGTTCTTAAGTATACTTGATTCATCAGAAAAAAACAACTACAATTAATGCGTCAAAATAGTCCTTGCTTTTCACATGTTAAAGTGTTAAAATACCATGTATATGAAACAGTACAAACAATGTAACTAAAGGAGCAGGGATTATGGGTAAAAAAATCAGAACAGAAGAGGTTGATCATTTATTTGAAGCAATCCTTTGTCTGAAGAATAAAGAAGAATGTTATACATTTTTTGAGGATGTATGTACGATCAATGAACTTCTTTCTCTGTCACAGCGTTTTGAAGTTGCGAAGATGCTGACAGACAAACGCACATATCTGGATATTTCCGAAAAAACAGGTGCGTCTACAGCTACGATCAGCCGTGTAAATCGTTCTCTCAACTACGGAAATGACGGATATGAGATGGTCTTTTCCAGAATGAAAGAAAAAGAAACCGCAGGAAAGACAGAAGAATAAAGAATAAGTTTTAAGAAATAACAAACCGGTGCCGGGAGATTCTCCTGACACCGGTTTTGTATATTCAGATTATTACGGAGTACCCGATTATTTGCATGATAAATTCGCAGAATACAGAGTTTGCCCATGAAAACCATGGACGCGTATAATCATAGGGATCATTGGCATTGACGGATTCGTGCATCAGATTCGTTCCGGCATCTCCATTACAGAGCATATCGAGGATCTGCTGCTTTTCTTCTTCGCTCTGGCTGGTCAGCCCCTGAATACACAGTGCCATCATCCATACACAGCCGGGAGCAGTATGTGGACTTCCGATTCCGTGAAGAACTTTGCCGCTGTAATAATATGGATTCCAGTCGCTTAAGATTACATCACGGGTATTGAGATAACGCGTGTCGTCCGGTGTACAGTAGCCATAATACGGCATGGAAAGAAGTCCCGGAATATTGGCATCATCCATGATGTGATACTGACCGTATCCGTCTACTTCGTAAGCATAAAATTCTTTCTTATGTCCCGGAACGAGGGCGTATTTGTCAATGGCTTCTTTTACCTCGGATGCGAGGGCGCGAAGCTGTCCGGCAAAAGCATCGTCATGATAGATTTTAGCGGCAATCTCTGTCATATCCGTAAGAACCACAGAAGCAAGCATATTGGAAGGAAGCAGATATCCGTAGGTGCAGGCATCATCACTTGGACGGAAACCGGACCAGATCAGGCCGGTACCGCTTTTGACGAGAGCACCTTTGCCGTCTCTGGACAGGGTATCCGTATAGACGCAGTTATGACGCTGGAATCTGTAAGGGGATTTTTCTTCATGATACTGCTCCGTGTGAAACAGATTGAGAACCGTATGGGCGGCTAGGTACCAGTTCTCATCAAATTGAGTTGTGCAGCCGGCGTTTTTCCAGAGCTGCCAGGACAAAAGGAATGGGAAACAAAGAGAATCAATCTCATATTTGCGCTCCCAGAGTTCCGGCTTCATTTGTGTATCATCGTCCTGAAAACCATTGCCGTTTGCAGATTCATTAAAAGCGTTGGCATACGGATCAATTAGAATACATTCCATCTGTCTTTGGAGAAGACCGACAATGATATCACGGATCGCAGGTTCTTCTCTGGCAAATAAGAGAAACGGCCGCAGTTGGCAGGAAGAATCGCGCAGCCACATGGCGGGGATATCTCCGGTAATGACGAAAATGCGTCCCTGCTCGTCACGGTGGATCGTTGTATTAAGAGTATTGGAAATACAGTTTTCAAACATTACAGAGATTTTGTGCTCAGCACCAAATCTTTCTTTTACTTTGGAAATCATCGCATCGATTGAAGAGAAACTGCTCATAAATATTGTCTCCTTTTATGTGTTCTTTCAAGGGATGGACTGAATGAAGTATGAGGGATACTTCTTAATACCAACATTACTATATTTTACATCCATGTGCAACAGAAATTTATTGCGAACTGTCACCGGAAGACGGAGAAGCGTTGCGCTTGTTCCTGCACTTGGCTACATATTCCGATGGGGTCAGTAGCGTATATTTCTTAAATACAGTTGCAAAGTAAGTACTTGTATTGAAGGAGAGCTGCATTGCGGTGTTTGTGATTGAAGTACCGTTTCGGAGCAGATCTTTGGAATATTCAATCTTCTTGATATTTATATAGTTTCTCGGTGAAGTACCGGTGTAGCTTTTGAATTTTTGCTTGAACTGTGGAAGAGACAGCATACTCTGTCTGGAAATTTCCGTGAGGTTCAGTTCTTCGGTGATATGTTTGTTGATATAGGATACAGCAAGGTCAATATCAAAAGAACGATGCTGAACTTCATTCTGAGAGAAGTAGATCAGGCGCTGGAGAAAGATAATGATATAGCTGGCAATCTCCAGGCTGTTGCGCTCGCCCATACACTGGTCATAGATATGTTTCATGATCTGGGTGATTTCTTTGTTATCGGTGTTGACCATATGTTTCCGAATGCTGTAAAGGTCATCGATCAGTTTGCGGGCAATCGGCGGGCTGAGAAACAGAAAGTTTTCCGGGTCGCTGATATCGAGCTGGAACCAGTAGATCTGCTTTGGGGTAAGTGGAATCTGGTTGGTACTGTGGGGTTCATTTGGATAAGAGATAAAAGCACTGCCACCCGGTACGGTATAGTCTTTACCATTTGTGTAAAAAGCCATTTCACCCTGCGTTACAAAGGTGATTTCAAAGGCAGAGGAGTGGATGTGCAGCCTCAGTGGTGCAGAAGCGGTCAGAGGATGAAGCATACCGAAAAGCCGTAAACCGGGGATCTTCAGTTCATTGTATGTGAGATGTACTTTTTCTTTTGTTGTCTGAAAATGGTCTTCCCATTCAATATATTCCTGCTGGATATTATCCTGATTGTTCATGAAAACCTCTTTCTTGATAATGATAAAAATATAACAGATATTTAAAATCGTATTTCATATATATTTTATTGTACATCCAATGGAGAAGTTTTACAATAGCATCATCAAATAAAACAAAGAAACACACAAAAAAAGTAATTTATTATGCAATATTACATCAGATCGGCCGATGCATTTTAAATTACAGGTAAGCATGATGAGACTGAAAACTGAATATGAGGGAAAACTTAAGAAGCAAAAACAATCTTAATGGATGAAAAGACAGGAGGATTATTTTATGAAGAAAAGAAAAGTTATGGCTATATTATTAACAGCAGCTTGTATTAGTTCCTTATGCGGTGGTTTGACTGTAAGAGCAGACGGCAAACAGAAACTGACAATTACCTATCGTCCGGTAACTACTCAGCAGGGAGATACCTACGAGGAATACATCAACAAGACTTATGAAAACTGGGACAAAAAAGATGATGTAGAACTTGTTTTAAATAAGATCGAATCTACAGACAGCGATTATCTTACAAAGATCCAGCTTCTGATGCAGGATGACTCACAGTGTGGCGACCTTGTATATGAAGATACTTTCCAGCTGACATCTGATGCAGCAGCAGGATATCTTGCAAACCTGGATGACTATCTTGCAGATTATGATGCATGGAATGATGGAAAGAGTTATGTAGAAGCTACAAAAGCAGCTACTTATTATGATGGAAGCTATTATGGAATTCCATCCTGTACAGACTCACGAGGACTTGTAGTAAATACAGAAGTTCTGGAAGAAGCAGGACTTGGCGCTGACTGGCAGCCGGCAAGCTGGGACGAATTACTTGATGGATGCCGTCAGATCAAAGAAAAATGCGAAGACGTGATTCCATTCTGGATGATCCTTGGTAAAGCAAACGGCGAAGCAGCCAGCATGAACGGATATGAAATGATCCTTTACGGAACAGAAGATGGAAATGATTCTCTGTATGACACAAAAGAAGAGAAATGGGTTGTAAATTCTGACAGCATCAAAGATGCAAACCAGTTCGTAGCAACGCTGTTTGATGAAGAACTTACTGGTGAATATTCCGAAATGCTTGATACAGGAAGCGACGGATATGCATGCGATTACCTTCGTCAGGGTAAACTTGGTATCTATCTTGTAGGAAGCTGGTTTCCGGCAAATTACCAGGAAGGCGGAAGTTATGAATGGGCAGATTACGCAGATGTCTTGAAATTCATCCCAATGCCTACAGAATCCGGTGACGGAACAATCACAATGTCCGGCGGCTGGGCATGGTCCGTACCTGCAAAATCCGAAAATCAGGAACTTGCATTTGAATTCCTTACCGAAATGATGAAACCGGAAAATTACTACACATATATTACATCTGAGTCTAATCTTCCTACAATTGATATGAGTGAGTATCCGGATGTACTTTCCAAACCATTTATGGAAACAGCTGAATCTTTCCTTGGCAATGCTTTATTCCGTCCGAAGAGCGAAGTTTATTCATCTGTATCCACCTACATCGCTCAGATGAGTGAAGATGCTGCAACAAGTATGGATGCAGAAGGTGCAATGAATACATATAAAGATAATGTAATCAGCGTGGTTGGAGAAGAGAATACAATTGAACACTGATACATATTCTCTGATGAAAATGTAGTAGTTTAATGATAATGGGGCCATCGCAAAGCTGAAAAAGTCTGGGCGGTGACCCCATTAAGAATTAAAATGGGACTTAATCAAAAATGAAGAGAAGATGAGGAAAAGATGACTGGTAATAAAAATAAAAAATTAATCATAGCATTCATGTGTCCGGCACTGGCAGTAATGATCTTCTTCTTTGCCCTTCCTGTAGCAATGACAATATTCTATTCATTTACAAACCTGTCGCTTACAGGAAGCAAAGCAGCCAATCTTGAATTTACCGGATTACAGAATTACGTACGGCTTTTTAAAGATACCGCAGTAAAAGGAGCACTTGTAAGAACGCTGATCTTTACTGTATCTTCTGTAATCGGACAGAACATACTTGGCTTTACAATCGCATATCTGATGCAGAAAAAGAACTCCCTTTTCAGAAAGATCACAGGACCGGTATTTCTTGCAGCCTGGGTTATGCCTGAGGTTGTAAGTGCGGTCTGTGTATATTCTTTCTTCACAGATAAGGGTACTTTAAATGCGATTCTTGCAGTGATCGGAATCAAAAAAATATCCTGGCTTTACAAAATGCCGATGTTTGCGATTATCGTAGGAAACATCTGGAGAGGAACCGCTTACTCCATGATGGTATATCAGGCAGCACTTGATAATGTGTCCGGTGATGTCAAAGAAGCGGCACAGATCGACGGCGCAGGTAAATTACAGACGATTCTGTACGTAGTCGTGCCGCTGATTAAGAATACAATTATGACAAATGCAATGCTTACCACACTGATGACACTCGGTGCATTCGGATTTATCTGGATCATTACCGCAGGCGGACCTGGCGATGCAACGCAGACACTTCCGATTCTTATGTATCAAAAGGCATTCAAGAACTACGAGCTTGGATACGGAACTGCAATTTCTATGATTCTGCTGCTTGTTTCGGCAATTTTTGGTCTGATCTATACAAAGATGAACGGAAAGGAGGCCTGACATATGAACAGAAAAAAAGAGAAAAAACTTTCCTACATCGTACTGGTCATTTTTGCCGTACTGTTTATTCTGCCATTATGCTGGGTTATCCTTGCATCTCTGGACTCCAATGCGAATATTGCAGCCAAGATTCCGAATCTGACAATGAATAACTATAAAGACATCCTGACATCCAGTACTACCTGGTATTCCCTGAAAAACGGCCTGATCCTGTCTCTGGGAACTGCGATCCTGACAGTCGTTCTTGCAGGCCTGATCGCATATCCGCTTTCCAGATATGAGATGAAATACAAAAAGATCTTCATGCTGGGAATGCTCTTTATGACATCTCTGCCGATCACAACTGTAATGGTACCGGTGTACAAACTGTTCGTTATGGTAAAACTGTATGATAATCTTGCCGGTGTAGTACTGTTTATGACAGCCGCAAATCTTCCATATGCAATATGGATGATGAAAAACTTTATGGATTCCGTGCCGATCTCACTGGAAGAGGCTGCATGGATCGATGGCGCAAGCAAGTTAAAAGCACTTACCAAAGTTGTTATCCCACTGATGTTTGCCGGTGTTTCATCCGTAGGTATCTTTGTATTCTCCAACTGCTGGGGCAATTTCCAGGCACCGTTCCTGCTGCTGATCACCAGCGAAAAGATGCCGGCATCTGTTACACTGTACAGATTCTTCGGAAGCCATACCATTTCCTATGGTTCGCTGGCCGCATTCTCAATTATTTATGCAATTCCGTCCATTATCCTGTATGTTCTTTCACAGAAATACATGTCCAAAGGTTTTGCTATGGAAGGTGGAGCAAAAGGCTGAGCCTGTGATACAGGCTACCTGTTATAAAAAACTGGGAGGAAAAATTAATGACCATGATAGATACTTACAACAGACTCAGGAAAACCTCCTGGTCTGGGATTTGGGGAAAGCGACTGCTTTCAGAACTTCAGTATATTCTCGAACTGTCACGCGCGGAAGAAGGAAAATATGATGAAATTCTCGCAGCAGAGATTGGCAGATTGGATTCTTATGTGAAGGAAAACGGAAGCATAACAAAAGAAATATGCGAGACACTGGAAAAGAATCTGACATGCATGGCAGAAGATGCGAAGGCACTGACGGTTCTTCTGATCGCACATGCACATATCGACATGAACTGGATGTGGGGCTTCAATGAGACAGTCTCACTGACAGTTAGCACTTTTGAAACCATGTTGAAGCTGATGGAAGAGTATCCACAATTCAAATTTTCACAGTCACAGGCATCTGTTTACAGGATCGTAGAAGAATATGCACCATATCTGCTGCCTGAGATCCGTCAGAGGATCAAAGAGGGACGCTGGGAAGTGACAGCATCCACATGGGTAGAAAATGACAAAAACATGTCATCCGCCGAATCCATGTCAAGACATCTTCTGTATACCAGAAACTATTTGTCCGAATTACTGGATATTGACAAAGAAAGTCTTAACATTGATTTTGAGCCGGATACCTTCGGACATGCAGAAAATGGTCCGGAGATCCTTACTCAGGGCGGTGCGAAATATTATTATCACTGCCGTGGTTATCACAAAGAACATATTTACCGCTGGAGAGCACCGTCAGGGGCTGAGGTACTGGTTTGCCGTGAACCGGTATGGTACAACGATGAGCTGGCAAGATATGATTCACTTGGATTTGTACCTTCTTTCTGCAAAGAATACGGCATTACAAAAACCATGAAATTCTATGGTGTCGGGGATCATGGCGGCGGACCGACAAGAAAAGAGATCGAACATTGGATGGAAATGCAGACCTGGCCGCTGATGCCGACGATTCAGTTTGGCACACTCAAAGAATTCTATGAAAGCCTGGAAGAAAAGAGAGAGCAGTTCCCGGTTGTTGAGCAGGAACTGAATTATATCTTTTCAGGATGCTATACCACACAGTCCAGGATCAAACGTGCAAACAAACTCGGTGAGGACAGACTGAGTGAGGCAGATATCGCCGATACAATGGCAGATGTGCTTGTACCGGATTACAAAACTCCTTCCGATATCAAAGATGCATGGACGAAGATACTGTTTAACCAGTTCCATGATATCCTTCCGGGATCCGGTGTAATCGGAACTTACCAGCATGCACTGGGTGAAATGCAGCGTGCAATGGCGACAGCACAGGTCAATACAACCCATGCCATGAAAGAAATCTGTGCAAAGATCAACACAGATGCACTTGGAATCAAAGATAAAGAAGATTATTCATTCGGTGCCGGTGTCGGTTTCGGAACCGGTGATGAATCTGGATATCTGTCAGGATTTGTGAGCAATAGTTATGGTAATAACCGAATCATGACAGTTTTCAATCCGACACAGTATCCGAGACAGGAATGCATGAAAGTGATTCTCTGGGACTGGAACGGTGATCTTACGGAAATTTGTGCTTACGATGCAGACAAAAACGAAGTGCCGGTTCAGGTGATCCATGATCCTGAGACTTACTGGGCACATAAATACTTTACACTTCTGATGGAAGTAAAAGTACCAGCATTCGGCTATGCAACCTATGTGATCAGCGAGAAAGAAAAAACACAGCTTGATATCGACTGGGAGATGTTTTCTACCACAGGCGGTATGGATCCGCGACTTGACGAATATAATGACGAACCGATCGTGATGGAAAATGAAAAAGTAAAGGCTGTTTTTGATCCGATGACCATGTTGCTTACCTCTTTTACAGACAAAGAGAGCGGCAAAGAACTGACTGGAAAAGATGCCGGTGGATTCCGCTTTATTACAGAGAATGCTGTAAATGAAATGACAGCATGGAGAATCGGACCATACGAAAAAGATATCCTTTTAAATAAAACAAACCAGGTTAAGATCCTTAAGAGAACTGACGGTGCGATCTGTCAGAGTGTGACATATGAACTGGAATTTGAGACATCCAGAATCGAGGCTGAGGTTTCACTTAAAAAGAACAGTTGCGTTCTGGAATTTGATGTGAAACTTGACTGGCATGAACTGGGAAACAGGACGAAGGGAATTCCGCAGCTGTCTTTCCGCATACCGGCATCCTATCAGACAGGTACATACCGCTGCATCGTTCCGGGCGGCATCATCGACCGTAGCGAATGGGCACAGGATGTTCCGTGCCTTGGATATATGGAAGCTGTGCATGCAGAGGAAACTTCTCTTGCAGTTATGTCAGACTGCAAATATGGCTTCAGAGGATATGACAATACTGTATCCCTGACATTGCAGCGTGCCCCGTATGACCCGGACCCGACCCCGGATCAGGGAGAACATTACATGAAGATCGGCATTACGGCTGTCGGGGATAAAGAAGACCTGACAGAGAAATATGACCGCTTCATTCATCCGTTGTATGCTGTTTCAAACAGTGTACATGAGGGAGAACTGCCACTGTCAGAGAACCTTCTGAATGTGACAGGAAATGTCAAAGTCGATGTACTCAAAAAAGCAGAAAACGGAGACGGCATCATTATTAGACTGTATAATCTTGAAAAAGAACCTTCAGAAATCACTCTGAGCGCGGGCAGAACTTCTGTCAGAAGCGCAGAGTTTACCGATATTCTTGAAGAGGTAGCAGAAGTAATAGAAGTTGCAGACGGAAAGGTAACGACAGAAATTCCGGCAGCAGCACACAGAACAATAAGAATTCGCCTGTAAAGGCAGAAAGGAGACCATAGGTGACATTGATTGCTTATGGTTTTCTTTGATAAAAACGAAAAAGCAGGAGGATGAATGATGTTTTTGATGAAAGAACATGTCGGGAAACTGATCTCCGATGTGGAAGAACTGATCTACCGCGAGAAGAAACCTGTGGAATCATACCGATACAAAAAAGCAGGTGCAGAGAAGCTCGCGATTGACAGAGAAGATATTCCCTCATGGGATACGCTCAAAAATGGGGATATCTGGGGCGGAAACCGGGAATATTTTTATTTTCAGACCGAGGTTGTGATTCCGAAAGAATGGAGGAACTGTAAAGTCGTCTATGAACTTCGGACAGGACGGGAAGGCGAATGGGATGCGATCAATCCGCAGTTTTATGCCTATGTAAATGGTGTGCCGCGGATGGGACTCGATGTAAATCACAGAGAGATCCTGCTCACGGAATGCGCAGAAGGTGGTGAGCGCTTCGAGATTCTTTTGCAGGCATTTTCGGGAGACAATAATTTCTCCCTGCATATGGATTCTGAGATCAAGATTCTTGATTCAGAGATTGAGACTTATTATTACGACCTGGCAGTGCCGTATCAGGTGGCAAGACTTCTGCCGGAGACCGATGAAAACAGAACTCTGATCATAAGATGTCTGGATCAGTCTCTGCGCCGTCTTGACCTTCGAAGAGCTTATTCCAGGGAATTCTATGACAGCCTGAAAGATGCGGAAAAATATATACAGAAAGAATTTTATGATAAGTACTGCGGAAGACAGGAGGTACCGACGGTTTATTGCGTCGGACATACCCATATCGATGTAGCGTGGCTGTGGACGCTGGGTGTAACCAGAGACAAGGCAGTCCGAAGCTTCACGACCGTGCTGGAACTGATGAAAAATTATCCCGAATATATCTTTATGTCAAGCCAGCCACAGCTCTATGAATATGTCAAAGAGAATGCACCTGAGATTTACGAAGAGATCCGGGCGAAGATTAGAGAGGGACGCTGGGAAGCAGAAGGCGGTATGTGGCTGGAAGCAGACTGCAATATTTCTTCCGGTGAAGCACTCGTTCGACAGTTCCTGTATGGAACCAGATTTTTTGAAAAGGAATTCGGGGTAAAGAACCGGATCCTATGGCTTCCGGATGTATTCGGTTATTCAGCGGCACTTCCACAGATCATGAAAAAGAGCGGCATTGATTATTTCATGACGACAAAGATCAGCTGGAATGAGCGCAATAAGATGCCTTATGATACCTTTATGTGGGAAGGAATTGACGGGACAGAAGTGCTGACACATTTTATCCCGACCAGAGATTACGGCGCGAAAGCACAGGAAGACGGAACGGAGACCGAGCATTTTACGACGTACAATGGCTATCTGAATCCGTCTCAGGTCATGGGTGCATGGCAGCGTTACAGCCAGAAAGAACTGAACCATGAAGTACTTATGAGCTACGGCTATGGAGATGGTGGCGGCGGTGTCAGCAAAGATATGCTGGAGAATCAGAGACGACTTGCCAAGGGAATCCCGGGATGCCCGAAGACGGAACCATGTACGGCATTACAGTTCTTTGAGAAGCTTGAAGAACATGTCAAAGGCAAAGAAGAACTGATGCACTGGGTAGGAGAACTTTATCTTGAATACCATCGTGGAACCTACACTTCGATGGCACGCAACAAGCGATTCAACCGCCGTGCGGAGTTTGCCTGTCAGGATCTGGAATTATACGGTATCCTCGGAGAAAAAGCAGGAAAAGAATATCCGGACAGTAAACTTCATGAGATGTGGACGGTACTGCTTCGCAATCAGTTCCATGACATTCTTCCGGGTTCTTCGATCAAAGAAGTCTATGAAGAATCCAAAGAAGAGTATCAGAAATTATTTGCAGAGAACCATGCGGCGACAGAAGATATCATGGAAGGGCTGACAAATGCGATTACAGGGGATGCCGGGGATCTGGTGATCTTCAACCCGAACAGCCAGAGTGTACCGGCACCGGTGATCCTGCCGTCAGAGATCCGTGGAAATGCACTGACAGACGGAGAGAGAAGCTATCAGATACAGGAAATCGATGGAAGTAAGCTGGCAGTTGTAGACCACATTCCTTCCAAGGGATATGCAGCCTTTAAAGTTGTGGAACAGTCGGATGAGGATGAAGAAATCCTTTGCGTGGATCAGAGTCATGCAGAGACACCGTTTTTCCATGTGGCATGGAATGAGAAGGGACAGTTTACCAGCATCTATGATAAAAAGGCAAACCGTGAACTTCTTCCTGCGGGAGAGAAGGGCAATGTGATCATGAGCTATGAAGACCGTCCGCACAACTATGATGCGTGGGATATCAACCATTACTATACCGAGAAAGCATGGGAAGTGGATGATGTGACTTCTGTTTCTGTAGAAGAGCAGGGACCGGTTCGTGCATGTGTACGTTTTGAACGGAAATATCTGGAATCTACTGTTGTGCAATATGTATATTTTTACCATGATCTGTGTCAGATTGATATTCGCAATGAGATCGACTGGAATGAGAAAAAAATCCTTCTCCGTGCATATTTCCCGGTCGATATTCATACAAACGAGGCAACTTATGAGATCCAGTATGGAAATGTAAGGCGCCCGACACATTATAATACTTCCTGGGATGAGGCAAGATTTGAGGTATGTGCACACAAATGGCTGGATGTCAGCGAGGATGGCTATGGAATCAGCGTATTAAATGACTGTAAATACGGATGTGATGTCCATAACGGAAGAATCGGTCTGACCATGCTGAAATCTGCGACCTATCCGAATCCAGATGCCGATAAAGAACACCACAGCTTTATCTGGTCCTTGTGCCCGCACAGCGGAAGATGGCAGGAGAATCAGATAGTAGCCAAAGCTTATCTTCTGAATAATCCGTACAGGGCAGTCATTAAACAGAAGGACGGCGGCAGCCTTGCAAAAACATATTCGGCAGTTTCTGTAAATGTACCGAACGTGGTCATCGAAGTAGTCAAGAAAGCAGAGGACGGAGATGAAACGATTATCCGTATGTATGAGTGCTGGAACAGAAGAAGCCGCTTTGAATTACAGCTGTCCGAACCGGCAGAATATGTTTATGAAACCAATCTTCTGGAAGAAAAGCAGGAAGAAATTCCGGTGAAAGAGAATAAAGTTTCTCTTGAGATCAGACCGTTTGAGATCAAGACATTAGTTGTATACTAAAAGAAAAGCTCTCCATGCTGAAAGTGTGGAGAGCTTTGTATATCTGTGCAGAAATCTTACTGATTGGCCATGTAGTTATACACATCCGCAGAGATTTTTTTGATCGTATTCTGTGCACTGGAATTATTCTTGATATTATTGGAGAGTACACAGAGCACATATGGATGCTCTTTGTCAAAGACAATGGCAATATCGTTTTCGACAACACCGAGTTTTCCGGAGTCTGCAAGTTCTCCGGTTTTGTTGGCAGTTGCGGTGCCGGAAGGAACACCTGCCGGAATCTTGGCTGTCTTTGTCTGGCTCGTAAGGAGCGCAAGCATTTCGGCAGATGCATCTGCGTTTACCAGAGAACTGTTGTAAATTTCAGAGAGCAGTCGGCAGCAGTCGGAAGCACTTGTGTAATTGTCATCGGTTGGATCAGAAGCCAGGAACTCGCGGCCGAGATGCGTGGAGGTATAGCTCCGCTCCTGACAGAACGCATTGACAATAGCAGCTCCAGCCTGGAAATTGCCTCCACCGAGTTTGCGGACCAGTTCGTTGGCAGAGTCATTGTCACTGACTGTGATCATACTGGTGAGGAGAGGTTTCAGAGTACTTTCATAATCGGATGAAACCGTAGTTCCTTCATCTGGATATATCAGTTTGTCATAAACAGCGGCCATGATAAATGCTTTGATAACACTGGCAGACTGCATGGACTGTTCGGCATTGACTGTGCTGTAGGCCTGCGTCTTCAGATCCATAGCTGCGATTGCCCAGAGTTCTCCCTGTTGTTCAAGCGGATCAGTATAGTTCTTTTCCAGCTGTGAGGTGAGATCGGCGAGGTGTTCTCCGACAGTAGTAATAGCTGGTTCGACAGTATTGAAATATGCATCGATTCCATCGGCAATTCCCCTTGCCATAGTTTCGTGATTTGCGGAATTGGTAATGTAAAGATCATCATTCTGGTTACTCATAAATCCCATTTCGAGGATGGCAACCGGAACTGTACTCCAGTTGGTACCAGTCATATTGTCGGCAGAGATGACGCCTTTGTTTGCAAGGCCGGTGGCATTGCAGTAACTGTCGATGATACAGGATGCAAGCGTATTACTTTTTTCGATGATTTCCTTGTCCAGATACTGATTGGAACTGGTGGGTGCCATGGTAAGAGCACCGGCAGCAGAAGTACTGTTGTCACTGTTTGCATGAATGCGGACCGTGATATCGGCGCCGGATTCTGTGGCGAATTCTGCACGTTCTTTGTTGCTGATGGCTTTGTCGTTATCCTCGCGGGTCATGACAACCTTGTACCCGCGAGATGCCAGTTCTTTTTCAAGGACAAGAGAAACTTCAAGGTTGACTTCATATTCCGGAACCTTGGAGTAGTTACCGGCAGTACCGGTCGTAGCTTTATTTTTGGTCTGAGATGAACCTGGAGCCATAGGTTCCTGTGCACTCATGTCTACCCAGCTTCCCTGATGTCCCGGATCAATACAGACTGTAAACTGTCTGGAACCGGAAGACGGAGTTGAAGCCGTGTTTGCGGCAGACCAGTCCATGCCTGAGGAAGAACCGGAAGGACTCAAAGTACCTTCGGAGTCATCTGAAGAATCGGCATCGGCTTCAGTATTGGCAGAAGCATTTGGAGAAGCCGAAGATGGAGCCTTGATCATGGCCTGTCCCTGTTCGCTTTCATAGGTGGTTTCCGCAGAAGCCCAGATCGTGGCAGGAAGCAGTAAAAGCAGACATCCGGTAAGAAAAACAGATAATAGTTTGCGCATGAATATATATCCTCCCGAGAAATTTTATTTTACAGAAAGTTGTTTCCTATATGATAAACTATAATAAAAAATTTGACAAGAACGGTTCGGTGTCGTATCTGCTCGAAGACTTGTCACGGGGAGCAAAAACTAAATACAAAGGAGGGCAACATTATGAAGAAGAGATTTTCCACAATGCAGAGGTCAGGAGTCCTGAAACGTATTTTCACATGTGTGATCGCACTTGCACTTGCTATGCCGATGACGGTGCAGACAGGATGGGCGGCCACCACTTCCTACACAGTTACAGTAGCGGATGGCTATCTGGCACTTAGAAATGCGAAGGCTTATGATGACAAGAATGAGATCGGTAAGCTTTATACAGGTGATACCGTTGATGTGACAGATTCCAGTGGAAGCACCTACTGGTATGTATATGCATCACGACTCAAGAAATCCGGATATGTAAATCGCAGATATCTGGCGAATTCTTCAAGTGAACGTTATGTAAGTGTCAAGAGTGGATATCTGGCGCTTCGTAATGCCAAGGCGTTTAAATCGTCCAATGAAGTTGCGGAACTTTATACAGGAGATAAGGTACAGATCGCGGATTCCAGTGACAGCACCTACTGGCTGGTATATGTACCGGGACTTGGAAAGGGCGGATATGTAAACAAAGATTATCTGGTAAAAAATAAAGACAATACAGCATCTGCGGTTGTTACAAAGACAGTGAAAGTCAAGAGTGGCTATCTGGCACTTCGTAATGCAAAAGCGTATGATGATGCAAATGAGATCGGACAGTTGAATAACGGCGATACCGTTCAGGTCCAGGATTCCAGTGGAAGTACTTACTGGTATGTATATTCTTCCAGACTTGGAAAGAGCGGCTATGTAAATAAAAATTACCTGCAGTAACAACGAAAGTTAAGATTTCAGATTAAAAAAGAATGTTGCTCAACCATCAAAAAAGATGATTGAGCAACATTTTTTTGTATTGATTATTCTGATGGCAAAGATTCAGTGGTGATTATTTCTACACCTTTTTCAATAAAACCACGCCGGTTTCTGTCATCAATCTGATTGATAATAAGCTTATTGATAGCTGAAATATCGCATAGATAACAAAAAACTTTTCTGTCTAATTTACTATCATCTGTTACCATAATGATTTCATCAGCTGCATTAATCATTGCAGTTTTGATGTCTACTTCACCATATGTGCGGTTTGAAATTCCAAAATCCAGATCGACAGCATCGCATCCGAGGAATGTTTTGTTCACATGAAGTCGAGAGAAAAAATCTACAGCTACGTTACCTGTCAGAGTATAAACGGGATCACTGAGTGTTCCACCGCATACGATGGCGGTTACGTTTGGCTTGCCAGACAGTTCCATGGCAATTTTTATGTCATCAGTTACAACTGTGATATTTTTTTGAGTGATATTTTTGGCGATTTCCAAAGTGGTAGATCCGGAATCTAAGATAATAATATCACCATCGTCGATATAGCGAGCAGCAGTTATGCCGATGCTTTTTTTTGCAGACTGATTACGCTCTGCTTTGTAAGAGTAAGGTATTTCATGAATAAGACTATTGTTGGTTGCTAGTGCACCTCCATGTGTTTTGACAATCAGACCGGAGGCAGCCAGAGCTTCGATGTCACGCCGGATGGTGACTTTAGATACATTGAATTTTGCTGCCAGCTCAGCAGTATTAGCTTTCTGAGTCTGATTGATATACTCAAGAATCTGTTCCTGACGTTCGATTTGAAACATAATGATTTCCTCCTGAAACTACCATATAAAACTTAAGGGTAATTCTTCCATTTATAGTTAACTATAGTTATTTTAACATAAAAAGGCAAATAAAGAAAGGTGTTAAATGAAAAACAAATCATAAAAGAACAAGAAAAAACAATTAGAATGCAAAAAATGCTCGTATTGAATCTTAATAATATAAAATATGTAAAATACATACAATTATAGATCATATAAGAACACAAAAGAAAGGATAAATACATAAAAAAACATTGACATATCAAAAAACAATATATATAATACAATTATCAAAACAAAAGCACATGAAAAAACAAAAAAACAAGCAAACAAACAAGAAAAGGAGGAAATGTAAATGAAAAAAAAGAGCACGATGATTACAGCAGTTTCTGTTGCGGCAATGATACTGGCAAGCACAGCGGTGCCTGTATTGGCTGATGGCTACACGATTGCGAATACTCCAAAATGTATCGGTATTTCATGGTGGGACAGAATGGAAGCCGGAAACAAGAGATTTGCTGAAGCAACAGGAAATGAAGTATATCAGTCAGGTCCGACTGGTGATGCTGATACAGCGGTACAGATTTCCAGTATTGAGGATGCAATAGCATCAGGTGTTGATGCAATCACAGTAATTCCGTCAGATCCGTCGGCTGTAGAAACGACTTTAGCAAAAGCACGGGATAATGGAATTGTAGTAATTTCTCATGAAGCAGAGGGTCTGGAAAATGTAGATTATGATATGGAAGCATTTGTAAATCAGGAATATGGTGCTCACATGATGGATTTACTTGCTGAAGAAATGGGAGGCAAAGGTGGATATGTTATTATGATGGGAACGCTGACGGCTGCTTCTCATCAGCAATGGACGGAAGGTGCTATTAAACGACAGGAAGAAAAATATCCAGATATGTATCAGGTTTGCGATCCTGTTGAGGGATCCAGCCAGGAAGCCGCTTATAGTGCTGCAAAAGAAGTTATTGCAACTTATCCGGAAATTGGTGGATTTATAGGTTGTGATACAAATGACCCGCCAGGAATTGCAATGGCAGTCGAAGAAGCTGGAAAAGCTGGTGATATTGCTGTAACAGGTACATGTCTTGTATCACAGGCAAAAGATTATTTGAATAGTGGAACAATTAAAACATTTACATTCTGGGATCCGGCAGATGCAGGCGAAGCAATGTGTTCGCTAGCAGAAAAAGTGCTCAAGGGTGAAGCAATTGAGGACGGTGTTGATTTAGGCGTAGCAGGTTATGAGAAATGTACAGTAAAAGATAATACTGTATATGGTGCTGCATGGGTAGATGTTACTACAGATAACATGAGCGATTATGATTTCTGATAAACTTTAAATACTGGAAAATGGAATAAGGGGCTGTGTCACACAGTCCCTTGCTTATCTTAATGCTGGGTGGTGATAATTTGAAAAATATTGTAAAAATTAAAAATATGTATAAATCCTTTTACGGTGCAATGGCATTAAATGGAATGGATTTCAGTATGAATGAAGGCGAAATTCGCTGCCTGATTGGAGAAAATGGTTGTGGAAAATCTACAATGATTAAAGTGATTTCTGGTTTTCACCCGTTTGACAGTGGAGAACTGTATATTAATGATAAGCTATATAAAAAAATAACTCCTTCAGAATCCATTGCAGAAGGTATACAGGTTATTTATCAGGATTTTTCGCTTTTTCCAAATATGACGATTGCAGAAAACATTATGATGTATTCTACAGTTGCTAAAGGCGATATTGCCATTAATTGGAAAGAAATACGTAAAAAAGCTGAAGATATCCTAAAGAAAGTTCAGTTTGATATAGACCCTAATATGTATGTGGCAGATCTGAATGTAGCACAGAAACAAATGGTAGCTATTTGCAGAGCTATTGTTCAGAATGCAAGATTGCTAATTATGGATGAGCGACTACGGCATTAACAACAAGGGAAGTTGAACGTTTATTTGAAATTGTAAGAAAACTGAAAGAAGACGGTGTTTCAGTTCTGTTTGTGAGTCATAAACTGGATGAAATTGCTGAAATATGTGACAGTTATACAATTATGAGAAATGGAAAAAATGTGTTCCAGTCGGAAGTGGGAGAAGGAAAACTGTCCAAAGAAGACATGGTATATTATATGACAGGAAAGAAATTTACCAGTGAAACGCATGTATATGTGGAACAGAGCCCGATTCCTGCACTAAAATTAAATGATCTGACCTTGGATGGAGCATTTGAAAATATTAATTTTTCTTTGTATAAAGGTGAAGTTTTGGGAATTACCGGACTTTTGGGATGTGGTAATGCAGAACTTGTTGAGACATTATTTGGAATAAAAAAGGCTACAGGTGGGAGTATTGAAATTGCAGGAAAAAATGTAGGAATTTTTGGATGTGTAGATGATGCTTTAAATAGCAAGATTGCTTATGTTCCGGAAGACAGATTAACAGAAGGACTTCACTTAAATCAGAGCATTGCAGATAATGCGATTGCTAGGATTTTGAGAAATTATACAGGCCATATGGGCCTCTTGAAGATGAAAGAATTGAGAAAAAAACAAAAAGAAAGTCTGAGTTCTATGAGTGTGGCAGGAATGGTGCCGGAAAATCCGGCGAATTCATTGTCGGGTGGAAATCAACAGAAAATCGTACTGATTAAATGGCTGGCATCAAATCCGGACATTTTGATTTTGAACAGTCCGACAGTTGGCGTGGATGTGGGAGCAAAATCTGATATTCATAAAATAATAAGAGACTTAGCACGAGAAAAAGGTGTAGCAGTATTAGTGGTATCTAGCGATATGTATGAAATCATGCAGATATGTAACCGTGTGCTTCTTATGAAAGAAGGAAAGATATCACAGGAAATTGATATAAAAGATACATCAATGGATGAACTGGAAGAACTAGCTGCTGCAGACTGAAAGGAGGACAGAATATGAAAAAATTACTAAAAAACAGTCAGTTTGCGCTGTTCCTTCTGCTGGTAGCAACAGTTATAATATTTGGAATTATTAATCCGGATATTTTATCAGCGGCGAGTTTATTTGCACTGGCAAGAACTTGTGCAGTTCCGGCAATTTTTGCTCTTGCTATTATGGTGATCATGATTTTAGGCGAACTGGATATGTCGTTTTGTATGATAGGGGCATTTGCTGCATATGCAACTATGTATTTTCTGACTTCTAAGGGATATATGGAAGTTCCGCTTATATTGATATTTGCTATGTCAATTTTAATAGGTGTGATTCTTCAGTTGTTCAACTGGGTTCTGATCGACCGGCTGAAGATGAAATCGTTTATTGCAACTCTTGGTACGCAGACATTTCTAAAGGGAGCAGTGCTTGCATTTGTAAGTTCTTCTTATATTTATACACTCCCTAATTCAGCAGTAAAATTTGGTTCTACATATATGGCTACAGCAAAATATGGAAGCGGAGTTGAAAGCCAGTTGCCAAGTGCGATTTTATTGACTTTGGCAATGTATTTTATTCTTCATATGGTTTTGGAACATACAAATTTCGGACGTAAATTATATGCTATAGGTGGAGATGCGGATGCGGCAAAACGCGCAGGAATTGCGGTTTCAAGAACAAGATTTTGGGCATTTATTATTGTTGGGATCATTTGTGGTACGGGTGGTGTAATACATAACTGTCTTGGAAGATGTTCCCTTCCGATGCCGACAGATCTTGTAGGACAAGAGTTGAATGGAATGGCGGCTGTAGTCTTGGGACGGGGAGCGTCCATGAGAGCGAGGGGGACAGTAATAGGAACATTTCTTGGTGTTTTACTTCTTCAGTTTATATCTAATAATCTTATTATGATAGGCGTGCCTTCTTACTATCAGGATTTTGTAACAGGAGTGATCGTATTTCTTGGCTTGGTTTCGCAGTCAAGACAAAGAAACGGCGGTAGTAATAAGAAAGAGAAGAAGGAGGCGATGGCCTAATGAAAGAAAAAAGACTTCGGATCAAAGTGGATGTAGATATTGCGAAGATGACAGTCATTACCCTTCTTATTTTCGTAATAATGGTATCTGTTAACGGGAAATTTCTGAACCCGATGAATTTAACGTCCATGTGTTTTCAATTGCCGGAGTTAGGACTTTATTCTCTTGCGATGATGATGACAATGCTTTCTAATGGGATTGATCTGTCTGTGGTTTCGATAGGAAATCTTTCTGCAATATGTGCGGCAACAATAATGAAGCAGGCAGTAGATAAGGGACTAACTGGCGTAGCACTATTTGGATTTGTAATTTTGGGAATGGCAGCAGCATTGGTTGTAGGTGCATTTTTTGGATTCTTTAATGGATTTGTAATAGCAAATCTGAATTTGGCACCGATGTTGTCTACGATGGCTACGCAGACTTTTATTAAGGGAATTTCAATAATAATTACTCAAGGAAAAAGTGTATCAGGTGCACCAAAACAATTTGTATATTTTGGATCGTCTACTTTACTTGGAATACCATATACAATGTGGATTCTTATATTGGTATTTGTAGTAACTGGACTTTTATTGTACAGGACGAGATTTGGGTTTGAAGTAAAAATGGTAGGTGCAAATCCTAAAGCAAGTCATTATACAGGTATAAATGTAAAAAAAGTATATATTAAAACATATTTATATTCTGGAATTATAAGTTCGATTTGTGGTCTTGCAATATTAATGAGAACAAACACAGCAAAAGCAGATTATGCATTTACATATGTAATGCAGGCAATTTTGTGCAGCGTGCTTGGAGCTACAAATCCGAATGGAGGAACTGCAAAAATTTCTTGCATGATACTTTCGTTGTTATCATTACAATTTTTGTCTTCAGGATTTAATATGATGCATTTTGATAGTTATTTTAAAGAGTTTACATGGGGGCTGTTGTTAATCGTAGTTTTAAGCATTAATTTCTTTTCTTCCTATTTTCGCCAGAAACGAGGACAGCACAAAGCATAGTGCAGGAGGTGTATATGCAGAAAAAATATTTGCTAGGATTTGATGTAGGAACATCTGAATCTAAAGGTACTCTGACAGATTTGGAGGGACATGTTCTGGCTATAGCATCTGCAAAACATGGAATTATTTCACCATATCCTGGATTTGCGGAACATGATCCAATTGCAGACTGGATGAGTGATTTGAAAAAAGTAATCAGAGAATTATTGAAGCAGATAAACGGGCGACCAGAGGAAATAGCTGCGATCGGAATAAGTACCATTATGGCAGCGGTGACTTTTGTGGATGAAAATTGCGAACCATTAAGAAATGCAATATTGTATGGAATTGACACTCGATGTGTGAAACAGACAGATGAAATCAATGAAAAAATAGGAATTGAGAAAATGCAACAGGAGTTTGGAACTATATGTACTGTTGAACATTTTGGACCTAAAATCCTGTGGGTAAAAGAAAATGAACCTGAAATTTTTGAAAAAACAAAACATATAACATTTGCTTCAGGTTTTTTGACAGCGCGTCTTACAGGTAATTATTATGTGGATAAATATTCTGCAAGCAGTGCATTGCCAATGTTGGATGTAAAGAAGCAGCAGTGGAATGATGAGCTGTGTGGAATGATATGCTCAAAAGAATTGCTTCCTGAGATTGCGGATAGTACATATGCTGTAATTGGAACTGTGACTGCCAAAGCAGCAGAAGAAACGGGGCTTGCAAGAGGAACAAAAGTCATTTGTGGAACGACGGATGCGGGAGCAGAAGCAGTAAGTGTAGGAGTAGTAAAACCGGGAGATACCATGCTCATGTATGGATCCACAGCATTTTATATAGGAGTAACGGGTGAAAAAATAAGCGGAACAAAAATGTGGAGTAATGATTATACAATTAATCATCAGTATTGTTGTACCGGTGGAATGGCTACGACAGGTTCGCTGACCAGATGGATTCGTGATGAAATGGCTAAAGAACTTTTGCTGCAGGAAGAAACAGGTGGAGAAAATGCTTATGCAGCCTTGTTTAAAGAAGCAGAGGGAATACCTGTTGGAAGTGATGGCTTGATTGTTCTGCCATATTTTCAGGGAGAAAGGATGCCTATTCAGGATCCGAAGGCGAAAGGTGTGCTATTTGGACTGAATCTTCAACATACAAGAGGGCACATTATTCATGCCGCTTTTGAAGGGGTCGGATATGGAATTTCACAGAATCTCCAACTGTTCGCTGATGCAGGAATAGAAATAGGACGGGTGACCGCAGTTGGAGGGGGAACAAAATCTTTACAGTGGCTGCAAATTGTAAGTGATATTTGTGGAATTACTCAGGAAGTTCCGGAAGTAACTGTTGGTGCATCTTATGGAGATGCTTTGATGGCTGGTCTGGCGATTGGAACAATAGAAAACCCAGATGCAATAAAAAATCTGATAAAAATTAAGCACGTTGTAAAGCCTGATATGAAGAAAAACAAAGAGTATAAGAAATACAAAGAGCTGTATAAAAAACTTTATGAGAACAATAAAGAAATAATGCACCAGTTATGGTAATAAGAAAAGAATGGAGGAAAGCATTATGAAATGGATTAAAGAAGTATTTGGAACGGAGAAACCAATTGTTGCAATGTGTCATCTGCAGGCAATGCCTGGAGATCCATATTATGATAAAGGCAAAGGTATGAAAGATGTTCTGGATAAGGCGAGACATGATTTGCTTGCTTTGCAGAACGGAGGCGTGGATGCGGTTATGTTTAGCAATGAATTCAGCCTTCCTTATCTGACAAAAGTAAAAACAGAAACTGTTGCAAGCATGGCTCGTATCATTGGAGAATTGAAAGATGAAATCGAAGTGCCATATGGAGTAAATTGCCTGTGGGATCCTATTGCATCGCTGGATTTAGCAGTGGCAACAGAGGCAAAATTTGTACGTGAAATTTTTACTGGAGTGTATGCAAGTGATTTTGGACTCTGGGATACAAACTGTGGAGAAGTAGTGCGACATCAGCGGGAAATAGGAGCGGAAAATGTAAAATTGATGTTTAATATTGTTCCGGAAGCAGCTCAGTATCTGACAGACAGAAGTATTGAATCAATTGCAAAAACAACAGTGTTTAATTGTCGCCCAGATGTTCTGTGTGTATCGGGGGCTACTGCTGGTTCGGCAACAAATCCAGAAACTTTGAAACGAGCAAAATCTGTAGTTCCAGATACCCCTGTTTTTGCAAATACAGGATGTCGTGTTAATACAATTGAAGGAATTCTTCAAATCGCAGATGGAGCGGTGGTAGGGACAACCTTTAAGATTGATGGAAAATTTGAGAATTTGACAGATGAAGCCCGCGTGAAAGAATTTATGGATATAGTAAAAGAGTTTCGTAAGAAATGACTAATGGTTTAAGGGGGCATATGAATGGACACTGACAAAAGATGGAAGGCATTGGGAGAATCACTTATTAATTATTCGCTAGCTATGCAGCCTGGAGAAAAATTAATGATTGCAATGTATGAAACCGAGTCGTATCCGTTGGCGCTGGCTGCATATGAGGCATGCATAAAAGCAGGAGGATATCCGCAGATTCAGTTTATGAGTGAAGCATTAAAACATGCAGTACTTAAATATGGGAATGAAGAACAGATTTCCTGGGTACCAGAAATTGAAAAATATGGAATGGAATGGGCAGACTGTTATCTCGCACTGAGAGGAGCATTCAATCTTAATGAATGTTTTGATATTCCAACAGATAAAGTAGCCAAATATCAAAAAGCAATGGGGACAATATCTGGTCTGCGGTGGCAGAAAACAAGATGGGCATTGGTACGAGTACCGAATGAGAGATTTGCTCAGCAGGCAAATGTAAGTTATGAATATATGATGGATATGTTTTTTGATGCATGCTCGATAGACTGGCCGGCTCATGTTGAACAATGGAAAAAAGTTGCCGATATTCTGGATAAAGGAAATCATCTTCACCTTATATCAGAAGGAACCGATTTTTCTTTCGATTATGGTGGAAAGAAATGGATTGTAGCGGATAATAAAACAAATATTCCTGATGGAGAAATAAATGTATCTCCTATTTGGGACACAGTTAAAGGGGTTGTTACGTTTGATTTTCCGGCGACAATAGGAGGAAAGGTAATCCATAATTTGAAGCTGACGTTTAAAGATGGCGTGGTTTCTGAGGTTCAGGCAGACGATAATGTTGAATTTGTGAAAAATATTATTGCATCTGATGAAGGTTCTAACAGAGTTGGAGAGTTTGCATTTGGAACGAATCCATATGTAAATGTATGTACAACAGATATTCTGATTGATGAAAAAATATTTGGTACTATTCATATGGCATTAGGAAGACCATATGATAATGCGTATTATTCATCTATTCACTGGGACATTATTAAAGATATGAGAAAAGGTGGGACTGTTGAAATAGATGGAAAAGAAATTTATAAAGACGGTAAATTCCTGATTTGAAATCAAAAATTAAGACAGATGCAGGTGATAAGCCTGCATCTGTCTTAATTTATACCCATAATTACTTTTACTTTTTTTTGTGCTTGGGATCTGACGGACTGCCAGCAGCACGGAGTTCGTCGATCATCTGCTCGATCAGCATTTTTTTTACGTAAACATCAAAGCTGAGAAGACAGATGAAAGAAAATAATTTCAGGAAATCCCTGTCTTCTTCCGGTGCATTCTCAAAAGTTCCCTGAGCAATTTCATAGCGTTCCAGAAGCTCCTTCTGAAGAGATTCGATCTGTCCTTTTTCCATACTGAATACTTCGTTGTAGATAGCAGTGAGATCCATATCATCCATAGATTTGAAATATTTATCGGTCAGTGGTCCGAGCAGAGTCTGGATATCGCTGATCGATAAAATATTTTTGAAATAGTAGATAAAGATCAGAACCAGCAGGTGTTCTTTTGAATAGCGCTTCTTCTCAGGAGAAGGAAGCAGATTATTCTTGGCATAATTATTGATCATGGTCTTTGTAAGAATCTTGTCATCTTCATAGCGTTTGGAATGAGCAAGCTGTGCTTCCATAAAAGTAGTGACCTGATCCATATAAAGATCTATATTGGGAATATCCTCTGGTTTTACATAACCGATTCTGGAAACACGATCCAGAATATTACGGATCATGGAGTCTGTATTAACTGACATAAATTCATCTCCTTTGCCTGAAATAAAGGCAGAATGGTATTTCTAATACCTGCACGCTCTATTATATAGTTTTAAATACTACTTGTAAATGGTTTTTGCAAATGATTTTAAAATTCCTTTACCCCATACCAGGTTTCATGTATAATTAAAAAGATAGCAAGAAAACATCAGTTCGAAATAAGTAACCACAAAGAAACAGGAGATAATTGATGAATACAATTTATGATACATTGAATGACCGACAGAAAGAAGCTGTTCTGCATACAGATGGACCACTTCTGATTCTTGCAGGAGCCGGTTCAGGAAAGACCAGAGTATTGACACACAGGATTGCTTATCTGATCGCAGAAAAGGGTGTGAATCCGTGGAATATTCTGGCAATCACATTTACCAACAAAGCGGCCCACGAGATGAGAGAACGTGTGGACAAGATCGCAGGAAGCGAAGGGGGAAGTGTATGGGTATCAACTTTTCACTCGACATGTGTGCGGATCTTACGACGCCATATAGACCGTCTCGGTTATGATAATAATTTTACGATTTACGATGCGGACGACCAGAAGACACTGATCAAAGAAATCTGCCGCAAAATGAATATCGACACCAAGAAAGTGAAGGAACGTGCACTACTGGCTCAGATTTCACATGCAAAAGATGAGCTGCTGACTCCGGATGAAATGGAAATGAATGCAGGCGCTGATTTTAACCGGAAAAGAGCGGCGCAGGTTTATCGTGAATATCAGGCAGCACTGCGTCGGAATAATGCACTGGATTTTGATGACCTCATATGCAAGACAGTGGAACTGTTCCAGAATTGTGGCGATGTTCTGCAGAGTTATCAGGAACGTTTCCGCTATATTATGGTAGATGAATATCAGGATACCAATACGGCACAGTTTAAGTTTGTAAGTCTTCTGGCATCCAGATATGAGAATCTGTGTGTAGTCGGTGATGATGACCAGTCCATTTACAGATTCCGTGGAGCCAATATTGGAAATATCCTGGGATTTGAGAGGGTATTCCCGGATGCTAAAGTTATTCGTCTGGAGCAGAATTATCGTTCTACGCAGAATATCTTAAATGCAGCGAATGGTGTGATCGCAAATAATACAGAGCGTAAAGAAAAAACACTCTGGACAGAGAACCCGGAGGGTGAGAAAATCCATTTCCGACAGTTTATGAATGGATATGAGGAAGCCGAATTTGTTGTAGGGGACATTGCCCGACGACACAGAGAAGGAACGGCAGAGTATCATAATTGTGCAGTACTTTATCGAACAAATGCGCAGTCCCGTCTTTTTGAAGAGAAGTGTCTGCTTGCAAACATTCCTTACAAGATCGTAGGGGGAGTGAATTTCTATGCACGTAAAGAAATCAAAGATCTGCTCTGCTATCTGAAAACGGTAGACAATGCAGCGGATGATCTTGCGGTACGTAGAATCCTGAATGTACCAAAGCGTGGAATCGGAGCAACAACGGTCGGCAGAATCCAGGATTATGCCGACATGATGAATATCAGTTTTTATGATGCACTCCGTGTGGCAGAGGAAGTGCCGTCGATCGGACGCAGTCTTTCAAAAGTGGATGGATTTGTTACATTTATCCAGTCACTTAAGAGCAAAGCACAGGCATATTCTGTATCGGAGCTTCTGGAGGAAATCATAGATCTGACCGGTTATGTGGATGAACTGAAAGCAGAAGATACAGAAGAATCCAGAGCCAGAGTGGAGAATATCGATGAGCTGATATCCAAAACGGTTTCTTATGAAGAGACAATGAAGGCTGAGAACAGAGAAGCAACATTATCCGGATTCCTGGAAGAAATTGCGCTGATCGCGGATATTGATTCTGTAGATGAGAATCAGGATTATGTGGTACTGATGACTTTGCACAGTGCAAAGGGACTGGAATTTCCATATGTATACCTTGCCGGAATGGAAGATGGCATGTTCCCGAGCAGTATGTGCATCTTTTCCGGTGACCAGTCGGAGCTGGAAGAGGAGCGCAGGCTTTGTTATGTGGGAATCACCAGAGCCATGAAAGAACTGACTATGACCAGTGCGCAGCAGCGTATGGTGCGTGGGGAAACACAGTATAATCGCGTTTCCAGATTTGTGAGAGAGATTCCACGGGAACTGGTGGATCTTGGACATACTGTTCAGGAACACAAACCAAAGATCCCGGAGACAAAATCTCCGCTCAACAGCTATCTGCAGATGAAGAAAAGTTTCCATACGAAGGCATTTCAGCCGCAGAATTTTAAGGTAACGAAAGCGGATTCCCTGGATTACGGTGTTGGGGATACGGTCCGTCACATTAAATTTGGTGTTGGCATCGTTAAGGATATCGTAGAAGGCGGCAGAGATTATGAGGTTACTGTAGATTTTGACAAAGTCGGAGTCAAAAAAATGTTCGCTGCCTTTGCAAAACTTAAAAAAATATAACTTTTTATAATTTTCTTAAGAAATCTTAAAGTTTCTGTACTTTAGTTGTTTTACCTTTTAATGAATGATATACTGGATACATGAAAATTCGAAGGGAGTACAGAATGAAAAAAATTTTAAAAGGCCTCACGAGGATACTCCCTGCATATGGAATTTTCCCGGTTATTTTTTCGTTTGTATTTAATTGTCTTGTTTATTCAGGTTCCAGAATGATCGCAGGTGGATGGTACCACCACAATATAGAAACTGCTGTGGACAGGAGCCTTCCTTTTGTCCCACAGTTTCTGATCATCTATTTTGGATGCTATCTTTTCTGGGCCGTCAATTACATTCTGATTGCCAGGCAGGATCGACACAGTGTGTACCAGTTTTTTACAGGAGATTTTATATCAAGATGTATCTGCCTTGGTTTCTTTCTTTTGTATCCCACAACGAATACTAGACCAGTGATAACAGATGGAGGATTATGGAATCAGCTTGCTTTGTGGCTGTACTCTATTGATGCAGCAGATAATCTGTTTCCGTCTATTCATTGTCTGGTCAGCTGGTTCTGCTATCTGGGTATCCGCGGAAGAAAAGAAATTCCGGTATGGTACCAGAGAGTGTCGGCAGTGCTGGCAATTCTTGTGTTTGTCTCTACATTGCTGACGAAACAGCATGTCCTGGTGGATGTGGCAGGAGGAATCCTTCTTGCAGAACTGTGTTTCTGTATTGGCAGAAACACAAATCTATACAAAATTTACGAAAGATTTGGCAGCAGGATTGAGAAAAAGATTCTGAAATCTACAGAAGGGTGAGCTGCTTATGAAAAAAAATAAAAGAGTGATCTTTAATGGAGCTTTCCTGCTCATTGTCTTTGTGCTCACAATTTATGGAGTGTTTCATGGAGAAGACCTCGGGGCTATGATGGATGCCATTCGGAGTGCGGATAAACGATGGCTCGTGCCCGGACTTGCACTGGTGGCATTCTTTATCTGGGGTGAGTCGATCATCATATGGTATATGATGCGGTCCTATGGAATAAAACTAAAAAAAAGAACCTGTTTTCTCTTTTCATCAGTAGGATTCTTTTTCAGCTGTATTACACCATCTGCGAGTGGTGGACAGCCAATGCAGGCATATTATATGAAAAAGAAAAATATATCTATCCCGGTTTCTGCGGTTATTCTGATGATCATTACGATCACCTATAAGCTGGTGCTGGTGGTGGTCGGTATCGGAGTAGCTGTGTTTGGAAGAGGATTCCTGCATCAGTATCTGGAAGGAATTCTTCCTGTTTTCTATCTGGGACTGGGACTGAATATTTTTTGTGTGACTTTTATGACGATTCTGGTGTTTCATCCATTGCTTGCCAGATCAGCTCTTGTATGGGGACTTTCGATTCTAGAGAAATTCCATATTCTGCGCCACAAAGAAGGAAGGCTAAAAAAACTGGAAAACTCCATGGATACTTACAGAGATACAGCTACTTATCTGAAGACACATCCGAGAGTGATCGTGAATGTCATTGCGATCACATTTGTACAGAGAATGGCAATGTTTGCAGTAACATGGTTTGTATATAAAGCGTTTTCACTGTCGGGGACAGGATTCTGGGCGGTGCTGTTTCTTCAGGCAGTGATCTCTGTTTCCGTAGATATGCTTCCGCTTCCGGGAGGTATGGGAATCAGTGAGACACTGTTCCTGACAATATTCACCCCGGTATTTGGCACATTACTTCTGCCGGGGATGGTTCTCAGCAGAGGACTTGGTTATTATGGAGAGCTTTTGATCAGTGCACTTTTTACGATTGTGGCACAGCTTACGATCGGACAGGGGCATGGCAAAGAAAATAAGGAGAGTTACGAATGATAGGATTTTATGATTATACAGTAGTTGTTACATATATCAGTCTTGTTTCATCCATCCTGGGTATGTTTTGTGCGATCGACGGGAAGCTTACGCTGGCAGTATCCTGTCTGGCTTTTTCCGGACTGTGTGATATGTTTGATGGAAAGATAGCTCGGACAAAGAAGAACAGAACCGATGATGAGAAATCCTTTGGTATTCAGATCGATTCTCTCTGTGACATTGTCTGTTTTGGGATTTTTCCAATCATTCTGGGCTACAAACTTGGAATGTGTAAAGCATACAGCATTGCGATCCTTGCATTTTACGGGATGGCAGGAGTGATCCGTCTTGCATATTTTAATGTGATGGAGGCAAAACGCCAGAGCGAGACATCTGAGAACCGCAAGTACTATCAGGGACTTCCGATCACATCTATGGCTGTGATCATGCCGCTTCTGTTTGTGGCATCGGTATTTTTTCCGGGATTTCGTTATTTTGTGGGATTGCTTCATGCAGCGATGCTGATCGTAGGATTCTTGTTTATTTTTAATTTCCGTTTCCGCAAGCCGACCAATCAGGAACTGGTGGTACTGGTTGCAGTTGTGGCAGTGGCAGTACTGTTTATTCTTTTTTACAAAGAAGGATGGTGGGCTCATTACCATACGATCAGGAAACTGAAAGGAGCAGCAGCATGACAACATATACGGCAGACCGAAAAGGTCATGTAACTGAAAATGATTCGTTTCAGGACAGATTCCTGGAAAAAATGTATGGCTCTGCAATTGGCAGGGCTTTACTTAAACCGCTTGTAAATCCTGTACTTTCAGAGATTGGGGGCAGAATTCTGGACTCCAGAGTATCTGCACTGGCGGTTCCGGCATTTATAAGACATGCAGGAATTGATATGAGAGATTATGAACCGAAAAAGTATTGGTCGTACAATGATTTTTTTACTAGACAGATTCGAGAGGGTGCCAGAGAAATCGATATGGTACCGGAAGCTTTTGTCAGTCCCTGCGACAGCAGGGTGAGTGTTTATCCGATCAGTGAGAACTGTCATGTAAAAATCAAACATACATCCTATACAGTTGCTGAACTTCTGAAGAATCCGGTTCTGGCGAAACGATACGAAGGCGGACTTCTCTGGGTGTTCCGTTTATGTGTGGACGATTATCACAGATATATCTATATAGATGATGGATTTGAATCCCGGAGAGTGCATATTCCGGGTGAACTGCATACGGTCAATCCGGTCGCCAATGATGTGTATCCAATCTACAAAGAAAATACAAGAGAATATGCGTTGTTGAAGACTGTGAATTTTGGAACTGTTCTGATGATGGAAGTCGGAGCGTTGATGGTCGGCAGGATTGAGAATGTACCACTTCGTGGCCGTGTAAAACGGGGAAAAGAAAAAGGAAATTTCGCATTTGGTGGTTCGACGGTTATACTGATGACACAGAAGGAACGGGTACTGCCTGATCCAGACATTTTTATGAATTCCGAAAATGGAATTGAGACAAGAGTAAAACTTGGGGAGCGGATTGGTGTATCAGAAGTTCTGGAGTGATAAGGTGCAGAAACATAATCGAAAATTTGCGAGAAAATATGGTAAAATGGATGGATTAGTGGTATACTATGACCTATAAATAAGTGAGAGGAAGGTGCCCGTCATGAATCTGAATAATTTAAACTTGAACGAGAAAATTGAGGATTTACTTGCTGCTTTAAAGAAAAAAGAAGACGAAAAAGAAAAAAATACAGTCCTCTGGGTACTGGCTATCATAGGCGCAGTTGCAGCAGTTGCAGGAATCGCATTTGCAGTATATCGCTTCTTTGCTCCGGATTATCTGGAAGATTTTGAAGAAGATTTCGATGATGATTTTGATGATTACTTCGAGGATGAAGAAGAGTAAGATGACTGCTTGCAGAGAGAATGGCAACAGAGTAAGCGTAGCATGAAGTTCAAACAGCTCCGGCAGATAACCGGGGCTGTTTTACTGCTCTGTCAAAGACAAAAGAGTGAGGGTTACGAAGAGACAGCTGGATGCAAGTGTTTCAAATATATAAATGAGGAATAGAAAGCATGAAAAAAGGTGAAATTTACGAAGGTGTAATAGAGAAGGTGGACTTCCCGAATAAGGGATATGTTTTTGTGGAGGATCAGAAGGTCCTGATCAAGAACGGAATTCCGGGACAGAAGGTACGCTTTATGATTCAGAAGAAACGTTCCGGAAGGGCACAGGGACGTATCCTGGAGGTACTGGAAAAATCACCACTGGAGACAAGAGAGCCGGTATGCAGTAATTTCCCGGCATGTGGCGGATGCATGTATCAGACAATGTCCTATGAAAATCAGCTTCATATGAAGGAAACACAGATTCGGGAGCTTCTGGAAGCTGCATTGGTCCAGGGCGGTCAGGTGGATGAGAATGGAAATGCAGATTTTGAATGGGAAGGAATCCACGGAAGTCCGATCGAATTCGGATACCGCAATAAGATGGAATTTTCTTTTGGAGATGAAGTCAAAGACGGACCGCTTTCCCTTGGCCTTCATAAGAAAGGAAGTACGTATGATATCCTGAATACTGACGACTGTAAGCTGGTGCATAAGGATATGACGGATATCCTGACTTGTGTAAGAGAATTTTTCAGAGAAAAAGGAGCTTCTTATTACAGGAAACTGCAGCACACCGGTTATCTGCGGCACCTGATGTTGAGAAGAGGTGTTACTTCCGGTGAGATTCTGGTGCATCTTGTAACGACCACTCAGGAAGAGTATGATCTAGAACCGCTGAAAGATCAGCTTCTGGCTCTTCCACTGGAGGGCAGGATTGTTGGAATCATGCATATTCTTAATGATTCTCTTTCAGATGTAGTTCAGAGTGACGAGACAAGAATCCTCTACGGACAAGATTATTTTTATGAGACACTGCTCGGTCTGAAATTCCGTATCAGCACATTTTCTTTCTTCCAGCCGAATTCACTGGCTGCGGAAGTGCTGTACAATATTGTGCGTGATTATATTCAGAATACCAGTGGAATGGAAGTATTTGACCTTTACAGTGGAACAGGAACGATCGCACAGCTGCTTGCACCGGTAGCAAAAGAAGTGATCGGTGTCGAGATCGTGGAGGATGCGGTTGCAGCAGCAAGAGAAAATGCGAAGCTGAACGGACTGGATAACTGTAAATTCATTGCCGGTGATGTCCTCAAAGTACTGGATGATCTGACTGAAAAGCCGGATGTGATCGTCCTGGACCCACCGCGCGATGGAATCCATCCGAAAGCACTGCCGAAGATCCTTTCCTATGGGGTAAATCGTATTGTGTATGTCTCCTGTAAAGCAACCAGCCTTGCACGTGATCTGGAGGCATTTCTTCAGGCTGGATATCGCCTTGAAAAAGCCTGTTGCGTGGACCAGTTCTGCGAAACCGTGTGGACAGAAGCAGTCGCACTGTTGGTGAAAGAATAAAAGAAAGTAAATCCTTTCAGTATATTTTTACAATACTGAGAGGATTTTTTTGTGCATAAATCATGAGAGAATTTCTTTAAAATATATTGACATATATAATCAGCATGATATAATACAATCAAACATATGAATGAATGTTCATATGAAAACGTGAATAAAACGTATATGAGAAGGAGATCACTACTATGAAGAAATCTTACAAAATCGAAGTTGACTGCGCAAACTGTGCAAATAAAATGGAAGAAGCAGCAAAGAACACAGCCGGTGTTAAAGATGCAAGCGTGAATTTCATGATGCTTAAAATGAAAGTAGAATTTGAAGAAGGACAGGATCCGGACAGTGTAATGAAAGAAGTCCTGAAGAACTGCAAGAAAGTAGAAGACGACTGCGAGATTTATTTATAAGATGTACGGAAAATGCTCTGCTGCGGATGTGGCAGGGCATTTAAATAAATATATGGAATGCTGCAGCTAATCTGTGAAGATGCAGCAGAACGGAGCAGGTTGATCTGCCTGCGATGGGAGGAAAGAGGTTATGAATAAAAAGCAGAAAAAAATGCTGACACGCATCATCATAGCAGCGGTGTTACTGATCGTTTTGCATTTCGTTCCGATTACGGGAATTCCGAGATTTATCTGCTATCTGGCAGTTTATCTGGTTATCGGATATGATATTGTAAAGAAAGCATTTAAAGGAATCAAAAATGGTCAGGTTTTCGATGAAAACTTTTTGATGGCCATTGCAACGATCGGTGCATTTGCGCTGGCAGTTTATGAAAAAAGCGGCGATTATAACGAATCGATCGCGGTTATGCTGTTCTACCAGATCGGTGAACTTTTCCAGAGCTATGCAGTTGGAAAGAGCCGCCGTAACATTACCGAACTGATGGATATCCGCCCGGATTATGCTAATATTGAAAACGATGGTAAGTTAGAAAAAGTAGATCCGGATGAAGTTGAGGTTGGTTCCGTTATCGTCGTACAGCCGGGTGAAAAAGTCCCGATCGATGGCGTGATCGTAGAAGGAAACAGTAGCCTCAACACCAGTGCACTGACCGGTGAGAGCCTTCCGCGCAGTGCAAAAGCGGGAGATGAGATCATCAGCGGATGCATCAATATGACCGGTGTACTGAAGATTAAGACAACAAAAGAATTTGACGAATCGACCGTATCGAAGATTCTGGAACTGATTGAAGAATCCAGTTCCCGTAAATCCAGATCTGAGAATTTTATTTCAAAATTTGCCCATTATTATACACCGGCAGTATGTTATGGAGCACTTGCACTGGCAATCCTGCCGCCGCTTGTAAATCTCGTGCTCCTTCACAATCCTGCAATGTGGGGCCAGTGGATCTACAGAGCCCTGACATTCCTTGTAATCAGCTGCCCGTGTGCTCTGGTCATCAGTATTCCGTTGGGGTTCTTTGCGGGAATCGGTGGAGCCAGCAATGCCGGTGTTCTGGTCAAAGGATCCAACTATCTGGAAACTCTGGCCCGGACAAAATATGTAGTATTTGACAAGACCGGTACCCTGACCAAGGGTGTGTTTGAAGTTGTAGGTGTTCACCATAACACGATGGAAGAAAAAAAGATTCTGGAATATGCAGCACTGGCAGAAAGTTTTTCGTCACATCCGATCAGCCGCAGCCTGAAAACTGCTTACGGTAAGGAAATTGACCAGAAACGTGTCACAGATGTAGAGGAAATCAGCGGAAATGGTGTTACGGCGAAGGTGGACGGAACCTCTGTTGCAGTCGGAAATACAAAACTGATGAAACGTATCGGCGTGGAGGCAGTAGAGTGCCATCAGGTCGGAACGGTCATCCATGTTGCAATCGATGGAGCTTATGCAGGGCATATCCTGATTTCGGATGTCCTGAAACCGACTTCAAAAGAGGCAATTGTAAATCTTAAGAAAAATGGCATTAAAGAGACGGTCATGCTGACGGGCGATATTGATAAGGTTGCACAGCAGGTAGCAGGTGAGCTTGGTGTAGACCGTGTATACAGTGAACTTCTTCCGGCTGATAAAGTAAGTAAGGTAGAAGAACTTCTCGCAAAAAAGACAGAGAAAGAGAAACTTGCCTTTGTTGGGGATGGTATCAATGACGCTCCGGTACTTTCCAGAGCAGATATCGGTATCGCAATGGGAGCTATGGGTTCTGACGCAGCGATTGAGGCTGCTGATGTAGTTCTGATGGATGACGATCCGATGAAGATCGTCAAGGCAATCCGTATCGCGAAGAAATGTATGCGTATTGTATATGAAAATATTTATTTTGCAATCGGAATCAAGGTAATCTGTCTGATTCTTGGTGCAGTGGGTATTGCCAATATGTGGGTTGCGATTTTTGCAGATGTCGGAGTTATGATCATTGCAGTGCTGAATGCAATCAGAACTTTGTTTGTAAAGAAACTGTAGCCGCCCAAACATGAGGAAGTAACGATTTACAAAGTAAATATGTGGATTCCGAATGTTTGCAGGATTGCGAGAGTGTGTAACACGAAGCAATCCGTAGTTACCTGAACTGAATAATTTAGAGAGAAAGCGAGAAAAATATGGCAGAAGAGAGAGAAGAAATCATCTGTGATTGCCAGGAGATTCATGAGGATCTTTTAAAGATCGTGAATGAGACTATGCCGGACGAAGAAGAACTGTATGATCTGGCAGATCTGTTTAAGGTGTTTGCGGATTCTACCCGTATCCGTATCCTGTTTGTGCTGTTTGAATCTGAAGTGTGTGTCTGTGATCTGGCAAAGGTCCTGAACATGACCCAGTCCGCAGTGTCCCATCAGCTTCGTATCCTCAAGCAGAATAAACTGGTGAAGGCCCGCAGAGACGGAAAATCTATTTTTTATTCTCTGGCCGATGATCACGTAAGAACGATCATTTCCATGGGAAGAGAGCATATTTTAGAGTAAGAAGAAGTCGGTGTATATCTGAAAGAAACAGATGTGCACCGGCATTTTTATATGGTCAAAAGGAAAAGAATAGGGTAAGATAGAAATCAGGAAAAAAGACAAGGAGAAACAGATGATAAAAGCGGTCATTTTTGACATAGACAATACCTTATACAGTTATGATGAAAATCATATTTATGGAATGGAAGCTTTGGCTGTATACTGCAGGGATTCGTTTGGGATTACAACAGACGAGATGCAGGCCTGCTACAGAAAGGCCGGACGGATCATGACAGACCGGATCGGAACAGATACTGCTGCAATCCACAGCCGTATGCTGCGGATGCAGTGTATGCTGGAACTTCTCGAACAGCCACTTTTTCCGCATGCGCGAAATATGTATCATGCCTACTGGGATACATTTATTCAGCATATACAGTCAAATCCGGGAATTCTGGAATTTATGAAAGAGCTGAAAAAAAGAAAAATCCGTATCGGAATCGGGACAGACATGACTGCATACGTTCAGTACAGAAAACTGGAAGCAATTGGTGTAACACCGTATATTGATTTTATTGTTACCAGTGAAGAAGCGGGGGTAGAGAAACCACATTATCATTTTTTTGACATCTGTGTGGAAAAAGCGGGAGTTCGTCCGGAAGAATGTGCATTCATCGGTGATAATGTCCGAAAAGATATTGAAGGTGCATGGGAGAGCGGCATGAAAGGAATCTGGTATACCCAGGAAAAAGAACCGTCAGAACACAGATATTTCCCGACAATCCGGTCATTCAGAGGAATAGATGTCGATGAATTTCTGAAATAAAATGGCACTTAAGCGTAACTGAGTGGAAAGCATCAATGCTCACAGAGAAAGAAAAGATATAAATTATGGATTATTTATCAAAAAATGTTGCGGCAAATCTGAAAAGAATTCGAAAATCAAAATGTATGAGCCTGGATCAGGCAGCGGAACAGACTGGCGTCAGCAAAAGTATGCTGGCACAGATTGAAAGAGGAACGGCTAATCCATCGCTTGGAGTGCTTGGAAAGATCACCAGCGGTCTTCGAGTCGAATTCCAGGAACTGATCCAGCCGCCGAGAGTAGACTGTTGTCTCGTGACACCGGAAGAACTGCTTCCGACCAAGGAACTGGAAGGACAGTACCGTGTCTGGACCTGCCTGCCGTATGAAGATACACGCCTTATAGAAGTGTATCGGATCGAAGTTGAGCCCGGCGGTATTTATGTGAGTGGAAGTCATGGTGAGAAGACGCGTGAGTATCTGGTTGTGACGGAAGGTGTGCTGACTGTAGAATGTCATGGACAGAGCTGTCAGATTCGAAAAGATCAGGTGTTCAAATTTGAGACAGACCAGGATCATATATACCGGAATGAGAGTGGGGAAAAGGCCTGCTGTACCTGCTTTTTCCTTGATTATCACGGAAAACAGTGATAAGGAAGTGGAATGGCAGAACAAACAAAATGTAATAACATACAGAAACAAAATGTACAATATAATGCACAAAAGAAAATTGCATAATATATCTCTAAAATACAAAAAGTCTTTTAAAATCAACAAAAATCTTTTTGATAAAAAATCTATTGACAAATAATAGTGTCAGTGATATTGTAATGTTGTACAAAATAATACACAGAAAAACAAAGCAAAGGCGCTTACCGGTAACGGAAATCTGCCTTTGCTTTTTTTTATTATCTTAAAGATATGGGAGGACACAGCAATGAAATTAAAAGACACAGGATTAACTTTTCAGGACATCAAAGACAAAGTAAACAAGTACATGATCGAGACTTATGAACGTTTTGATTTTCTTGCTGAGACAGCAGACGGCATGTATATATACGATGAAAACGGAACACCATATCTTGATTTTTATGCTGGTATTGCAGTAAACAGTGCAGGAAACTGTAACCCGAAAGTTGTAGCTGCTGTCAAAGATCAGGTAGAAGACATCATGCATACCTTTAACTATCCATATACCATTCCACAGGCACTGCTTGCTGAAAAAGTCTGTGAAACGATCGGAATGGACAAGATCTTCTATCAGAACTCCGGTACAGAAGCAAACGAAGCAATGATCAAAATGGCACGTAAATATGGTATTGAAAAATACGGACCGAACCGTTATCATATCGTAACTGCAAAGATGGGATTCCATGGAAGAACTTTCGGTGCCATGTCAGCAACAGGTCAGCCGGCTAACGGATGTCAGGTTGGATTCGGACCAATGACTTATGGATTCTCCTATGCACCGTACAACGATCTGGAGGCATTCAAAGATGCATGTACCGAAAATACGATCGCGATCATGGTCGAACCGGTACAGGGCGAAGGTGGTGTACATCCTGCAACAATGGAATTTATGCAGGGACTTCGTAAATTCTGTGATGAAAACGATATGCTCCTTCTGATCGATGAAGTACAGACAGGATGGTGCAGAACAGGTGCTGTAATGTCTTATATGAATTATGGCATCAAACCGGATATTGTTTCCATGGCTAAAGCACTTGGCGGCGGAATGCCGATCGGTGCAATCTGTGCAACAGCAGAAGTTGCCAAAGCATTTACCGCAGGTTCTCACGGAACAACCTTTGGTGGACATCCGGTAAGCTGTGCAGCAGCACTTGCAGAAGTGAATGAACTTCTTGACAGAGATCTTGCAGGAAATGCAAAGAAAGTCGGCGATTACTTCGCATCCAAACTGGAAAAACTTCCGCATGTAAAAGAAGTAAGACATCAGGGCCTTCTGGTAGGTGTGGAATTTGATGATACCATTGGCGGGGTAGATGTGAAACATGGCTGTCTGGATCGAAAGCTTCTGATCACTGCGATCGGAGCACACATTATCCGTATGATCCCACCGCTTATCGTAACAGAAGAAGAGTGCGATAAAGCAGTTGCTATCATTGAAGATACGATCAAATCTCTGGAAAAATAAATACAGACAAAAGTGACAAGGGCGTCGCGGATCATCAGGGTATGGTTCGCACGCCTTTTTTGTTACAGAATAAAAGTGTGATTAAGAAAAAACGGTAACAAAAATTCGCGTGAGAGGAAATCGATATGAGACATCTGGTTATAACGATTGGCTGTGAATATGGAGCCAAAGGAAATGCCATTGGCAGAAAAATAGCGGAAGACCTCAATATCAAATTTTACAATCGTGATCTTGTCGATGAGATCATTGAAGAGGTCGGAATTCCGAAAGAGATCATGGAAAAAGTAGAGGAGGGCGGAACGATTGCCGGTAAAGGTGCAGAAGGCGATGTACGTGGCTCGTTTTCCAAGTATGCGGATCTGACTGACCGTGCGATCCATGTGCAGAAGCAGATCATACGAAAACTTGCAGAGAAAGAATCCTGCGTGATCATTGGCCGTTCCGCAGATTATATCCTGAAGGATACAAAAGATATTGATCTTTTAAGAGCATTTATTTATGCTCCGGATGAGGTACGTATCCATAATATTATGGAGAGTCACAACCTTTCTGAAAAAGATGCAAAGATCTTATTACTGGAAAAAGATAAAAGATACCATAAACGTCATCTGGCGCTGACAGGCAGCAACCGAGGCGACCGTCATAACCGGGATATTCTTATGAACAGCTCATATCTTGGAATAGAAGGAACTGCAGAATACCTGGAAGAACTGATCAGAAGAAAATTTGGAAGCGAGGAGGAATAAGACTATGGGACAGAAAAAATCAGAATTTGATAAAGTATTCAGTGCATGGGACATTCTTGTAATCGCTTTTGGCGCAATGATCGGCTGGGGCTGGGTTGTATCTTCCGGAACATGGATCGATGCCGGTGGTGTTGTCGGAGCAGCACTTGCCTTTGCAATCGGTGGTGTCATGATCTTCTTTGTTGGTCTTACCTATGCAGAACTTACCGCAGCCATGCCACAGTGTGGTGGTGAGCACGTATTCAGCTATAAGGCAATGGGACCTACCGGTTCCTTTATCTGTACCTGGGCGATCATTCTTGGATATGTAGGAGTTACCTGTTTTGAAGCCTGTGCGTTTCCAACGATCATCACCTATCTGTGGCCGGGATTTCTGAAAGGCTATCTTTATACAGTTGCCGGATTTGATATCTATGCTTCCTGGCTGAGCGTTGCAATTATTATTGCCTTCTTAATCATGATGATCAACATTATGGGAGCAAAAACAGCTGCTGTTCTTCAGACAGTTCTTACATGTATAATCGGTGGTGCAGGAATTCTTCTGATCGTAGCTTCTGTTATAAATGGTAATGTGGATAATCTTCAGGGACAGATGTTTATGGGTGAGACAACTGGTACCATGGCAAAAAATGTCCTGAAAGTCGCAGTTATCACACCATTTTTCTTTATTGGTTTTGACGTTATCCCGCAGGCTGCAGAGGAAATCAATGTACCACTCAAAAAGATTGGTAAAATGATGATTCTGTCAGTTGTACTTGCAGTTGTATTTTATTCTTTTGTAATCCTTGCAGTTGGTTATGTTCTGAATCCGGAAGAGATTGCACTTTCGCAGAGTACAACAGGACTGGTAACTGCAGATGCGATGGCAAAAGCCTTTGGAACCTCGGTGATGGCAAAGGTTATCATCGTAGGTGGTATGTGCGGTATTGTTACATCCTGGAACTCCTTTATGATCGGTGGTTCCCGTGCATTGTATTCTATGGCAGAATCTTACATGGTTCCGAAAGTATTTGCAAAACTCCATCCAAAGCACAAAACACCGGTCAATGCACTGATCCTGATCGGTATCCTTACGATGATCGCTCCTTTCGCAGGACGTGTCATGATGGTATGGATCTGCGATGCAGGTAACTTTGGCTGCTGTCTTGCATATTGTATGGTTTCACTCTCTTTCCTGATCCTTCGCAAAAAGGAACCGGATATGCCAAGACCTTATCGTGTACCGGCTTACAAATTTGTAGGTACAATGGCAGTGATCCTTTCCGGCTGTATGGTTCTAGTGTATTGTATCCCGGGTTCCGGCGGAACACTGATCATGCAGGAATGGATGATGGTAGGTGCATGGAGTCTCCTTGGCGTTGTATTTTATGCAGTCTGCAAAGTGAAATACAAAGAAAAATTCGGCAGCCTTATTGAGATCATTTCGGATGAAGATGCAGCATCTCTTATGCCGGAGGCTGATGATAAAGAACTGGATCTGGTTATTGATGCGGCAATTGACCGTGTACTTTCCAGAATGACGGCATAAGATCGGAAATATGGAGTTTTGAATGATATGATATAGTTATATAGAAGAAAAGAGGCTGATTAGTTATGGAAGCATTTGAATTTTTTATTCCACAGAATATTATGGTAGGTGCAGGAACGATGGCAAAACTTCCGGAATGTGCAAAAAAACTGGGTGGTTCCCATGCCATGCTGATTTCCGGCCCTACACTGCGAAAAATGGGAATTGTGGACAAAGCGGCTGATTATCTGAAAGAAGCTGGTATGAAAGTGGATATCTTTACGGATGTAGAGGCCAACCCGTCCGTGACGACTGTTGAAAAGGCTACAGAGGCATTTAAAGAAGCCGGAGCAGATTTTATCGTGGCACTTGGTGGAGAATCTCCGATGGATGTTGCCAAAGCAGTTGGTGTGACAGCAAAATTTGGCGGCAGTATCACAGAGTATGAAGGGGCACATAAAGTACCGGGCAAGATCATTCCGCTGATCGCGATTCCGACTACCGCAGGTACCGGATCAGAGGTGACTGCATTTTCTGTTATTACGGATCATAGCAGGGATTATAAGCTGACAGTATTCAGTTATGAACTTCTTCCATCATATGCAATCCTTGATCCGGAGCTTCTGACATCTGCACCGGCTTCTGTGGCAGCGGCATGTGGAATTGATGCATTTATCCATGCGGAAGAGGCATATGTTTCTACCGCTGCATCACCATTCTCCGATGCCATGGCAGAAAAAGCCATGGAACTGATTGGAAAAAATATTCGCAGATTTGTTGCAAGACGTACAGATCTGGAAGCAGCAGAGGCCATGCTGACAGGGTCACTTTTTGCAGGAATTGCCTTTTCTTTTGCAAGACTTGGAAATGTGCATGCGATGAGTCATCCGGTGAGTGCATTTTTTGATGTAGCACATGGAGTAGCAAATGCAGTGCTGCTCCCGGTGATTGCTGAATATAATGCCCTGGCAGACCATGGAAGATATCTGACAATCTATAATTACATCAGTCCGATTCTGGCATTTGAAGATGAGTTCGAGCCATTGATGCTGGTTGACGCAATACGTGAACTGAATGAAGATATCGGAATTCCGGCAGATCTGACAACAGCTATCCGCCAGGCGGCCAAAGGAAAAGAAGTATCAGAGGATGAGATTGAAAGTAAAATCGATGCGATGGCAGATGATGCCATGAAGAGTGGAAATATTGCTGTAAACCCACGTTCTTCGCGAAAACAGGATATTGTTGCGCTGTATTACAAGGCATTATAAAAGATAAATATGCCGAAGATAAACGTTTTGTAAAAGTAAGACGTACAGATGTAGTCCATATGTGGAAACATCGGTATGTCTTCTTTTATTTACAGAGAATTGCTATACAACTGTCCTGTGACATGCTATACTTTGGAGCAGATAAAACAGCCGAAGATCCGCAGGAGGGATAGGATGAATCTTTTTGAATTATATAATGTACTGAAAGACGGACAGAAGGGAAGAAATAATTTTCTGGTGACCGTGATACAGGGAAATGGGACTGGAAGCAGATATTTCCTGGCGGACGGAGAAGTGAAAGCACAATGCGGCAGCGGAGACATAGAGACAGAACGGCTGCGGGAACTGGTGCAGCCGGGGGAGAGTGGTATTGCAGAAGCAGATGGGAGAAGATTATTTGTGGAATCACTGAAACAGCCGGCACATCTGGTAATCTGTGGAGCGGGACATGTGGCACAGCAGGTGATCCTTCTGGCAGGAAAAGTTGGATTTACGGTGACTGTTCTGGAGGACCGTGTGAGTTTTGCAGGAGAAGCACTACGCGCAGGAGCGGATCAGGTGATCTGTGACAGTTTTGAAAATGCACTGAAGCAGATTCCGGGAAGTGAAGATACGTATTTTCTGATAGTGACCAGAGGGCATCGTTATGATCGGGTATGTCTGGAGGCAATTTTGAAGAAACCCTATGCTTATGTCGGAATGATGGCAAGCAGAGGAAGATCGGCTCTTCTGAAAAAACAGATGGAGGAAGATGGTTTTGACAGAAAGGTTCTGGATGAGATACATACACCGGTAGGACTTGATATCCATGCAGAAACACCGGAGGAAATTGCAGTCTCCATTGTTTCAGAACTGATCAAAGAGAAAAACAGTGTGCGTAAGACGAGTGGTTATGACGCAGAACTGTTGGACTATCTGACTGGTGAGAAGGAGCCGGACACAAAGAAGGCACTTGCGACGATCGTTGCAAGAAGAGGTTCAGCACCCAGAGGCATTGGAACAAAGATGCTGGTCCTTGAAGATGGAAGAATCATAGGAACGATCGGAGGCGGATGCATGGAAAGTGAAGTACAGCATCTCTGTTTGCGAATGCTTCATGAAGAGAGGGCACAGGGGCAGATCTTTACAGTAGATATGACTGCTTCACAGGCAGAAGAGGAAGGACTCGTATGTGGCGGTACGATCCAGGTATTTATGGAAGTAATATGATATCTGAAAATTGTTTCGTGCTGTGCATGCCCATGATTCTGTCTGGTATCAGAAAATAAAAAATACAATTATGGCAGAATGTGTGTTATAATACTGGATATTAAAAAGAAGATGTAATTGCCGGTCGGAAGATACTCGGATTTTCTGTCGGCGTGAACAATGGAGGATGAAGATATGAAGAAAAGAAGTGTTATCGTTGCAATGCTCTGCAGTATGTGTCTGGCAGTCAGCACACCGATTCCTGCAATGGCAGATGCGTCAAAGGTAGTTACACTTGGAGCGGATCTTACTGACGAACAGAAAAATACAATGATGAATTATTTCAAGGCAGATGCGAGCCAGGTGCAGGTTATCAGTGTTACCAACCAGGATGAGCATGATCTGCTTGGCAAATATATCCCAAGTGAACAGATTGGAACGAGAACACTGAGCTGTGCCTATGTAAAACCTACACAGTCCGGCGGCATCAAGGTGCGTACAGCCAATCTGAATTATGTAACATGTAATATGATCGCAACAGCACTTTCTACAGCAGGAGTAACGAACTGTGAAGTTGTTGCCGCATGCCCGTATGAAGTATCCGGTACTGGTGCACTTACCGGTGTCATGAAAGCATACGAGTCTGCAAGTGGACAGGAACTGGATTCTACCAAGAAAGACCTTGCAGCCAAAGAAGTTGTAGTTACAGGTGATGTGGCTCAGCAGGTTGGACAGGATAATGCAACCAATATCATCAACCAGGCAAAGATGCAGATCATTGGTGACAATATTCAGAATGCAGATGAAATCTACAATATTGTATATAATATCGCTGAGCAGAATGGCGTAAGCTTAAGTCAGGATGAAATCGACACGATTGTATCACTGCTTCAGCAGATCGCACAGCAGAATTATGATATTCAGGAAATGAAAAAGACTCTTGCAAATATTCAGCAGAATCTGGAACAGAGCAAAGCAGAAGCAGAAGGGCAGCCTACACCAACTCCGATCGAGAGCGACGTTGCTGATGAAGGTACCGGTGAAGATATTACAACGAATGTAGACAGTGGTGCGCTTGGCGGAAATGTCAAAGAGACATCTACAGAGGATCCGGGACTTGCAGAGCAGACAGGTGCAGATACAAACAATGCAGGTGAGAGCAGTGACAGTTCCACAGGAATTCCGGATGCGACAGAAGACGGAACCGTAAATACAGATGGAAGTTCAGATGGAACTACAGAAGACACACCTCAGGAAAGCACAGACAGCAGTACAGATAACAGCAGCAGTGAAGAAATCCCAGCAGCAACAGAGGATGGAAGCACTGAAAATACAGATACTTCTGCAGATGGAACAACAGAAAATGCAGATGGTTCCACAGAAGGAACAGACGAAAACACAGATGCTTCTACAGAAGATACTCTGAATACAGAAACACTGACAGAAGAAGGCAAAGCAAAATTTGAGCAGGCACAGCAGTTCTGTAAGGGAGAATATGAGGGAGATCTTGCTGTACTTCAGAGCGTTGTATCGAATGTGACAGAACTTCCGGTAACACTTGATCAGGATGTGGCTTCCAAACTCAGCAAAAAAGTTCTGGAAACCTATATCAAAGTATTAAATGATGCAGGGGCTTCTTATGTACCGGCAGACACAGACAAATACTTCTCAGCTGAGCTGAACGTACTGGATAAAGAGATGAAGACAGTCTTCAGTATTGATACAGAAATTGCAGATGATGATCTGCTTGTAAATGTAGATGCTGAAGTAAGACAGAAACTGTATGATGATACAATGAAGTTCTTTGCAAACCTTTATGGAGAAACTACATCTGAAGATTCTTCCACAGATACCGCAGAAGCCGGAACTGACGAAAATACAGAAGCATATTCTGAAGATGGAACTACAGAAGAAACTTACTAAAGATAAAAAACAGCGATGCAAGATGAGGATGTCTCCTTTGGGGAGGCATCCTTTTTGTTCCTTTAGAGGAAACTGTGCTGTGAAGAGATTGTGAAAAGCTGGAAATCCATATCTTTCTGTGCTAAAATAAAAAGAGTTTTTTATCTCAGATATAACTTTGAAAACCAAAAGAGAAGGATCCGAAAGGAGAAAAACTATGAGTCTTGCAGTGGTTACACTGAAAAAGGGAGAGGGCCGTCTTCTGAAATCAGGCGGAATGTGGATATTTGATAATGAAATTGCAACGATCATGGGCAGTTTTGTAAATGGAGATATTGTATTGATTCATGACTTTGACGGATATCCGCTGGGAAGAGGATTTATCAATACGAATTCTAAGATTACAGTCAGATTGCTGACAAGAGATGAAAATCAGAAAATTGATGAAGAATTTCTTGAGAAACGAGTGCGCGATGCATGGGAGTACAGAAAAAAAGTAACAGATACATCCAGCTGCCGTCTGATCTTCGGAGAGGCAGATTTTTTGCCGGGACTTGTTGTAGACAAATTTGAAGATGTTCTGGTCGTACAGTCACTGGCACTGGGAATTGACCGTCTGAAGAATACGATTCTGGAACTGCTCAAAAAAGTTCTGGCAGAAGACGGAATCCAGATTCGCGGTATTTATGAAAGAAGTGATGCAAAGGTCCGCAAACAGGAAGGAATGGAACTGTATAAAGGCTTTATCGGACCGGAATTTCCTACACTGGTTGAAATTGTGGAAAATGGTGTAAAATATCAGGTAGATATCAAAGACGGACAGAAAACAGGATTTTTCCTTGATCAGAAATACAACCGTCTTGCAATCCAGAAACTCTGCAAAGATGCAAGAGTACTGGACTGTTTCACACATACAGGTTCTTTTGCCCTGAATGCGGGAATCGCCGGAGCGAAAGAAGTTACAGGTGTGGATGCATCGCAGCTTGCTGTGGATCAGGCAACAGAAAATGCAAAATTAAACGGGCTGGATGACAAAGTAAAATTTATTTGCGAAGACGTATTTGAACTGCTCCCGAAACTGGAAGAAGAGGGAGAAAAATATGATGTGGTGATTCTGGATCCACCGGCATTTACCAAATCACGCAGTTCTGTCAAAAATGCAGTCAAGGGATACCGGGAAATTAATCTTCGCGGACTGAAACTGGTAAAGGACGGAGGATTCCTTGCGACCTGTTCCTGTTCCCATTTTATGGAATATGAACTGTTTACCAAAACAATCGGTCAGGCTGCCAGAAGCGCACATAAGAGACTGCGTCAGGTGGAATACAGAACACAGGCACCGGATCACCCGATTCTCTGGGCATCTGATGAATCTTATTATCTGAAATTCTATATCTTCCAGGTATGTGATGAGAAATAGTCGGATGAGCAGACAGAAAGAAGGACTTAAATGAGAGATAAATTTAATAAATTTATGCAAGGACGTTATGGAGTGGACGCATTTGCACGTTTCACAATGGGAGTTGCACTTGTAGCAATCATTATTTCTATCTTTTTCCCGGGTGGAAACAGAATTGGCGCGTTATTTGACACGATAGGGCTTTTGGTGCTTTTATATACATACTATCGAATGCTGTCCAGAGACATTCAGAAGCGATATGCAGAGAATGAAAAATATCTTGCAGCAACAGCAAAATTCAGACAGAGATTTAACCGGGAAAAAAATATGATGAACCAGAGAAAGACCCATCATATTTATTCATGTCCGGGATGCGGTCAGAAGATCCGTATTCCAAAAGGCAAAGGCAAGATTGAAATCGAATGTCCGAAATGTCATACGAAATTTGTCAAAAGAAGCTGATAAACTGACAGAGAGGTATCTGTATGTTTGGGTATGTGGTGCTGAATAAGCCGGAAATTAAATTTAAAGATTTTGATATGTACCGTTCTTTTTACTGCGGACTGTGCAGGGAGCTGAGAGAGCGTTACGGGATAAGCGGGCAGATCACACTGAGCTATGATATGACATTTGTGATCCTTCTGCTCAGTGCGTTGTATGAGCCGCCGACCAGAAAAGGTACGACCAGATGTATTGTACATCCGGTACGTAAACAGACGGTACGGAAAAATGCCATAACAGAATACGGAGCAGATATGAATATCTTTCTGACTTACTATAAGTGTAAGGATGACTGGAATGACGAGAAAAAAATCTTAAGTCTTGCATATGGGAAGCTTCTGGAGAGTAAAGAGAAAAAAAGCGAACAGCAATGGAAGAAAAAAATCGATGTGATCATTTCCTGTTTGAATGAACTTTCAGAGATGGAACAGGAGGGAGAGACAGATATCGATCGTGTTTCGGGCTGTTTTGGAAGAATCATGGCAGAAATCTTTGCATATAGAGAAGATGTCTGGGAACCAACACTTCGCCGCATGGGATTTTATTTGGGTAAGTTTATTTACCTGATGGATGCCTACGATGATGTGGAAGATGATGTAAAAAAAGGAAATTACAACCCTTTTGCAAAAGATTATATAATAAAAGGGTTTGATGACAGGATAAAAAATATGTTGCTGCTAATGATGGCAGAAACCTGTCGGGAATTTGAAAAACTTCCTATTATAAAATATGCAGACATCCTGCGGAATATTTTATATTCCGGAGTATGGTGCAGATTTGAGAGTATATCGCGAAAGCGCAGGGAAGAGCGGGAGAAAGAAGATGTTTGATCCATACAGTGTGCTGGGTGTTTCGAGAGATGCATCTGATGATGAAATAAAGAAGGCATATCGTAAGCTGAGCCGTAAATATCATCCGGATGCTAATATCAACAATCCGAACAAAGCACAGGCAGAAGAAAAATTTAAAGAAGTCCAGCAGGCATATGAACAGATCATGAAAGAACGGGAATATGGTTCTTCAGGAAACTATAATTCATATGGTGGTTTTGGTGGCTTTGGTACACAGGGCCAGAATACGTATCAGGATGAAGAGGCAGTGCGCCGACAGGCTGCGGCAAATTATATCAACAGTCGACATTACAAAGAGGCAATGAATGTGCTTTCGTCGCTTCAGCAGAGAAACGGCCAGTGGTATTATCTGTCCGCAATGGCGAACATGGGACTGGGAAATAATGTAAATGCGTTAAATGATGCACGAAGTGCAGTAAATATGGAACCGGATAATATGCAGTACCGAATGTTGCTGCAGAGACTGGAAGGCGGAGGAACCTGGTATCAGGAACAACAGAATCCATTTGGAGGAATGCCAAGTGACGGAAGCGATTATTGTATGAAGCTTTGCCTGGCCAATCTGGCATGTAATCTTTGCTGTCCGGGTGGAATGTTCTGCTGCTGAGAAGAATCGTCAATAATGAAAAGAAATAACAGACCTTCTGGAATATCAATAAAATATTTTAGAAGGTTTTTTATAAAAAAATTGACAATTGTCGATTGGGATATTATGATAATGGGTGTGCTGTCATGCTAAAGCGATGTAGCGGCAAAGAACAGCATATGGGAAGCTGCTGTGAACAGAACAGTAACTACCGAAGTGAAATAACAGGAGGAAATCACAATGAGTATTCGTATTGGTATTTTAGGATATGGTAATCTTGGAAGAGGCGTAGAATGCGCAATTAAACATAATCCGGACATGGAACTGGTTGCAGTATTTACACGTCGTGATCCTGCAACTGTAAAAATTCTTACAGATTCAGCATCTGTTTACCATGTAGATGAAGCAGAAAAGATGAAAGATAAAATTGATGTTATGATTCTCTGCGGTGGAAGTGCAACAGATCTGCCGGTTCAGACACCGAAATATGCACAGTGGTTCAATGTGGTAGACAGTTTTGATACACATGCCAGAGTACCGGAACATTTCGCAAATGTTGACAAGGCAGCATCTGAAAGCAATCATGTAGGAATCATTTCTGTTGGCTGGGATCCGGGAATGTTCTCCCTGAACAGAATGTATGCAAACGCAATCCTTACAAATGGAAAGGATTATACATTCTGGGGCAAGGGTGTAAGCCAGGGACATTCCGATGCAATCCGTAGAATTGATGGAGTAAAAGATGGAAAACAGTACACAATTCCTGTAGAAGCTGCACTGGAAGCAGTCAGAAACGGAGAAAATCCGGAACTGACTACAAGACAGAAGCATACAAGAGAATGCTTCGTAGTAGCTGAGGAAGGTGCTGATCTTGCACGCATTGAAAATGAGATTAAGACAATGCCGAATTATTTTGATGAATATGATACAACAGTACATTTCATTTCTGAAGAAGAACTGAAACGTGATCACAGTGGAATTCCGCATGGTGGATTTGTGATCCGTACAGGCAAAACCGGCTGGAACGATGAGAACAGTCATGTGATTGAATACAGCCTGAAGCTGGATTCCAATCCGGAATTTACATCTTCCGTAATCGTTGCATATGCGAGAGCTGCATATCGCATGAGCCAGGAAGGACAGAAAGGATGCAAAACAGTATTTGATGTTGCACCGGCATATTTAAGTGCACTGGATGGCGCTGAACTGAGAAAACATCTTCTGTAATATATGAAATGAAATTGTAAAAAATAAGGATCGGGTTTTTGACCCGGTCCTTTTTGCACTCCAGGAGGGGAATATATTGGCAGGTTTTTACTTTTTTATTGACGTTGTTACAAACATGATATATAATACCTACATAATATTGTAACAAGATTGTAAAAAATACGAATATTTATACTCGTAGAAAGAGGTTGACCGTATGGGAAAGGTATGCAAAAAGTCATGGATCGCAGCCATATTTTTAGGAGTAATGCTTTTTGCTGCAGGCTTTGCGTTTCAGGCATCCACGGTAGATGCGCAGGCTGCTACAACTGGTTTTCGAACCGTAAAAGGAAAAACATACTATTATAAAAACGGAAAGAAAGTTAAGGGATGGCTTACTTTAAATGGAAAGAAATACTTCCTTAATACAAGGACAGGCGTCTTGCTGAAAGGCTGGCAGAGAAGTTCCAGAGGACCAAAGCGCTATTTTAATAAAAAAAATGGTGTTATGTATACCGGAATGAAAAAGATCGGCGGTAAATATTATTACTTCGATATCAAGACCGGCTACACGAAGAGGGGATTTGTAAGATCTGCCAATGGCGCAGTTGTCCGTTATTTCCAGCCATCGAATTATACGATGGCAAAAGGCTGGCTGAAAAATGCAAAGGGGCAGAAGTGGTATTTTGCCAGCGATGGTAAGATGTATATGGGACTGAAAAAAATCGGCAAATATTATTATTATTTCAATCCAAGTACAGGAATTGCAGCCAGCGGTTATGTGAATACCGGAAATGAGACGAGATATTTCAATGCCAAATACAAAAGAATGGTTACCGGCTGGACAAAATCTGCCAAAGGAGAATTAAGATACTTTGGCAGCAACGGTGTTATGGCCAAGGGACTTACAAAGGTTGGCAGTGCTACATATTATTTTGATCCAAGTACGGGAATCGCAGCGGGCGGCTGGGTAACGATCAGTGGAAATAAATATTACTTTGACAAGAGTAGTTTCAAGATGGTTACAGGTACCAAGTCGATTGATGGTGTGACCTATACATTCAGCTCAACAGGTATTATGACCTATTCATCTGCAAATGACAGCAGTACGACAAGCAATACCTATTTTGCAAATGATCCGAAACCGGTCGAGCAGACCGGGATCAAAACGCTCAAGAATTATCTTGCCGGGGCATTGAAACCGGTTGGACAGGCATTGTATATCTGGGGCGGCGGTTGGTATGATTCCACAAGGATCGGTGTCAGCCCGACCTGGCAGAGCTTTTATCTCAGCCAGACAAGTAGTTATAACTATAATAATTATCGTGATCTGAGTACTGCAAACAGAGCAAAAGGACTTGACTGTTCCGGATTTGTAGGATGGGCAGCACAGCAGGTTATGAGAAATGGAAATAGCTATACGGTTGTATCAGGAGAAATTGGCAGTTACTATAAGAATACATTAAAATGGGGAACTTATGTGAACCAGAACTATCTGTCCAAAACAGGATGGAAAGTATATCCTGGTGATATCGGATATGATGACGGTCATACATGGATCGTTCTTGGACAGTGTTCCGATAAGAGTGCCGTGATCGTTCATTCCACTCCGAATGCAGGATGCCAGATTGCAGGAACCTGTACACCGGATGGTGATTATGACAGCCAGGCAGTAGCTCTTGCAAATAAATACATGTCCAGATATGCAGGATTTAAGAAGTATACCTATCGTCCATCCTGCGGTAACTACATCCGAAGAGGAAATTATATGAGATGGTACAGCTCCACTCTTTCTGATCCGGATAACTTTAAGAACAAGACTGCAGATGTAATTCTTCAGGAATTGTTTGGATTTTAAATAAGAATGAAATGTTACGGAGAAGTTTCCAGACACGGGAACTTCTCCTTTCTTTTGCAGAGTTTTTAATAAATGTTACAAAATATTAAACTTTTTATCGATTTACTCTTGCAATCAAAAGAACCTTGTGTTAATATGTATAAGAACTTAAGAAAGATATTTCACAATTGTTACAAAATAGAGTTAAAATGATTATGAGGTGAGAAACATGAAAAAAAGAATTGTTTGCCTGACGTTAGCATTAATGATGACAGCAACTCAGGTTGTCAGTGTAAGTGCGTCAAGAGAAGACGAACTGAGAGAGGAACAGGCAGCTACAAGCGCACAGCTTGATGCTACATATGCTCAGATCGACCAGCTCTACTCCGCTAAGCAGCAGTTACAGGATGAGATCAACTCCTTGGACGCAAATCTTGTGAATGTCATGGTTTCCATTCAGACCCTCGAAGGGGATATCAGTAATAAAGAAGCAGACATTCAGCAGACACAGGCTGATCTGCAGAAGGCACAGAATGCCAAAGACAAACAGTACGCAGCAATGAAACAGCGTATCCAGTATCTGTACGAAAAAGGTGGAAATGAAGCCTGGTTCCAGATGATGATGAGTGCAGATAATCTTTCTGATCTTCTTACAAAAGCTGAGTATACTCAGAAAATGTATGATTATGACAGACAGAGCCTTGAAAAATATGCAAACACAATTACACAGGTAACAAACCTTGGAAATCAGTATCAGCAGGAAAAAGCTGAACTGGAAGGTATGAAACAGGAATATGAAGCACAGTCTGTAGATCTTCAGAATCAGATTGATACAAAGAAAGCAAATTCTGCAGATTGTGATAATGAAATTGCATATGCACAGGAAATGGCAAATGAATATGCAAACCTGATTCAGGAACAGCAGGCAGAGATTGAGCAGCTTGAAGCAGAACGTATTGCAGCCGAAGAAGAGGCAAGACGTCAGGCAGAAGCTGAAGCGGCAGCTGCAGCTGCTGCAGCAGCCGAGGAAGAAGCTGCACAGCAGGAACAGGAAGATCAGACAGTATATGATGAAGACGGTAACGAAGTTGATGCTTCAGAAGCAGCAGAAAACGGAGATACTGTATATGACGAAGATGGAAACGAGGTTGATCCGAGCCAGACTACAACAGAAACAACTACAGAAGACAGTGGAAGCAGTGATGTAGAATATGATGAATATGGAAATGTGATTGACAGTGACAACACAGTTGATCCGGATACAGTAGATACTTCATCCAGCTCTTCAAGCTCCAGCAGTTCTTCATCCAGTGGTTCAGGATCTTCAATCGTAGATTATGCTACACAGTTTGTTGGAAACCCATATGTATGGGGTGGCACAAGTCTTACAGGTGGAGCTGACTGCTCTGGATTTACACAGAGTGTATATGCTCAGTTTGGCTACAGCCTTCCGAGAACATCTTATGAGCAGCAGAACTGGGGAACAGAAGTTTCTTATGCAGATGCACAGCCAGGAGATTTGATCTGCTATGGCGGACATGTTGCAATCTACATGGGTAACGGACAGATCGTACATGCATCCAACTCCAGAGATGGTATTAAGATCAGCAACAACGCTGCTTACAGAACAATCCTGTCTGTAAGAAGACCTTCATAAATATGATTTCAGGGCAGTTCCTTCGGGAGCTGCTTTTTTTTCTTGACTTTTAAAAGAAAAAGTATTAATATGACTTAAAGCGCAACGGAGCACTTCATACTTCCGTGCGCTCTTTTTTTTGTTATGGATGAAAAAAATATATACATTTCAGGAGGAAACGAAAATGAGAAAGAGTAAAATGTGGAGAATGTTGACAGTGGCTGCTGTAGCAGCATCTATGACCTGTGGCATTGCAGGCGTTCAGAGCGTCAGTGCGGATGATAAGAAAACTCTGAAAGTTGCGATGGAATGCGGATATGCACCTTATAACTGGACACAGCCGGATGATTCCAACGGTGCAGTGCAGATTTCAGGAAGCTCCGATTACGCATATGGATATGATGTTATGATGGCAAAGAAAATTGCAGATGAATTAGGCTATGATCTTGAAATCGTAAAGCTTGACTGGGATTCTCTTGTACCGGCAGTACAGTCCGGTCAGGTTGACTGTGTTATTGCAGGACAGTCTATTACAAAAGAACGTCAGCAGATGGTTGATTTCACAGATCCATATTATTATGCATCCATCATCACTTTGGTTAAGAATGATGGAGATTACAAGGACGCAGCAAGCGTAGAAGACCTTAAAGGAGCTACAGTGACATCACAGCAGAATACGATCTGGTATGATTCCTGCCTGCCTCAGATTCCAGATGCTGATATCCTTCCGGCACAGGAAAGTGCACCGGCAATGCTGGTTGCTCTTGAATCCGGCAAATGTGATGCAGTTGTCACTGACATGCCTACAGGAAAGGCTGCATGCGTAGCATATCCGGATTTCAAACTGCTGGACTTCAGTGGAACAGACGGAGCATTTGAAGTATCTGATGAAGATATCAATATTGGTATTTCAGTACAGAAGGGCAACGATGAACTTAAGGATGCAATCAATGGCGTGCTTAAAGATATGACCGAAGATGATTATAATAAAATGATGGATGAGGCTATTTCCGTACAGCCACTTTCAGAATCATAAAGGAGGAGCGAAATGCTGCCTGAGAGTTTTGGAGGAAGAATTATATATCTTCTTCAGCAATATGGTCCTTCTTTCCTGAAGGGAGCCGGTGTCAGCATGTGGCTGGCGCTGGTAGGAACACTTTTTGGATGTATCATTGGTTTTCTGGTTGGTATTGTGCAGACGATCCCGGTGGACAAAAATGATTCAACAGCCAAAAAAGTAATTATCAAAGTTGTCAAATTTATTATGGCCTGCTATGTGGAGTTCTTTCGTGGGACTCCAATGATGGCCCAGGCAATGTTTATTTATTTCGGAAGTGCCTATCTATTTAACATCAATATGTCTATGTGGTTTGCAGCAATCTTTATTGTATCGATCAACACAGGGGCATACATGGCAGAGACAGTTCGAGGTGGTATTCTTTCCATCGATCCCGGACAGACAGAAGGCGCCAAGGCAATCGGCATGACACATGTTCAGACGATGATAAATGTAATACTTCCGCAGGCCCTGCGAAATATCATGCCGCAGATCGGAAATAACCTGATCATCAATATCAAAGATACCTGTGTACTTTCAATCATTGGTACAGTAGAGCTCTTTTACACGACTAAAGGTGTTGCAGGAGCACTGTATACATATTTTGAGTCCTTCACAATTGCAATGGTTATCTATTTTATCATGACATTTACCTGTTCCAGAATCCTGCGTGTGATCGAACACAAGATGGACGGACCGGATAATTATGATCTTGCAACCGCTGATACTCTGACACATACCAGCGGAATGTACTCTTATAAAGAAAGGAAGGACAGCAGAGAATGAGTGAGACAATTCTGAAAGTACAGCATCTGGGAAAATCTTTTGGAAATAATGAGATTCTGAAAGATATCGATTTCTCAGTGAAGCCGAAGGATGTTACCTGTATCATTGGCCCTTCCGGTTCCGGTAAATCCACGCTACTGCGTTGCATGAATCTTCTGGAAACACCTTCCTCAGGAGAGATAAGATACCATGGAACGAACATCATGGATAAGCATGTGAATGTGCCGGAATATCGTTCAAAGGTTGGTATGGTGTTTCAGAACTTTAACCTGTTCAATAACATGGCAGTTCTTAAAAACTGCACGGTGGGGCAGGAGAAAGTCCTGAAAAAGAGCAAGGAAGAAGCCCATAAAAACGCAATGATGTATCTTGAGAAGGTTGGTATGGCTCCATATATCAATGCAAAGCCGAAGCAGCTTTCTGGAGGTCAGAAGCAGAGGGTAGCAATTGCCAGAGCGCTTGCCATGGAACCGGAGATCCTGCTCTTTGATGAGCCTACTTCAGCACTCGACCCGCAGATGGTCGGAGAAGTCCTTGAGGTTATGCGAACGCTTGCCAAAGACGGACTGACAATGATCATTGTCACACATGAGATGGCATTTGCCCGGGATGTGGCAAAGCATGTAATCTTTATGGGTAATGGAGTTATTGTAGAAGAGGGAACTTCACAGCAGATCTTTGAAGATCCACAAAATGAGATGACGAAGGAATTTTTAAGTCGTTTCAGAAATGCATAATGCCGGGAATTGCCCGGTGCCCGCCTGTTTGGCAAACAAAACGCTGCATTAAGTGAATTAAAATTCATTTTTTGCAGCGTTTTTGTTATTTATAAAAAGTATCAGATTTCAATGAGAAGGTTCGGTTGTTTTTCGATTGATCAGAATTGGAGGAATGATCTTGTGAACCGGTTCAGAAGACAGAGCCGGTTTTCTTTTGTGTCTTTCTGTAATCTGTTCATGCAGGATTTCCATGGCAGATGCGGCAATCTTGTCAATCTGCTGTCCAACAGTACTGATCGGAACAATAGCTTCACTGGAAACTGGAGAATCATCAAAACCAATAATCTTGTAGTCATCTGGAAGCTGTCCATACTTTTGAATCAGATGATTGAGCATGATGTTGGCAAATGTATCATTTGGAAGAAAAATTCCCTTTGTTTTGCCTTGATATTTAGAATCAATTGTTTCCAGTAAATCTTTGAGAATCAGAGAACTTTCTTCATAACTGCGGCCAGTATCTGTGAGAATCAGTTCATGTGGAATCTGATATTCCTCGCAGATATCAGAAAATCCATTTATACGACCATAGGATGGAACCTGTGGAGAGAATTCAGCATTGATGTGGATCAGAATATCTGCTCCGGTCTTTGCAAGGAGACTGGTTGCCTGCACCGCACCCATATAGTTATCCGTATTAACACTGCTCACAAACTGATCTTCACGCTCGATCGTTACAATTGGGAGATTGTAGGAGGCGAGCTCTCTGGAAGGAATGGTATGGCTTAAAATAACCATTCCTTCTATTTTATAAGAAAGAAGTTCCTGAATATACTTGCGTTCAGTTGATTTATGATCATCACCGGTAAAAACTAGAAATTTGTAGCCATATGTATCATAAGTTTTCAGTATCTGGTTTAGCATTTCGGAATAGTAATGTAAATAAAGGTTTGGAATGATAATACCGATAAATTCGGTTTTCCCGTTTGCCAGGATCCTGGCAACTTTATTCTCCTGATAGTTTAGCTTATCAAGTGCATCCGAGATGATCTGTTGATTCTCCAATGTGAGAGAATCAGGATTGTTGAAATATCTGGAAACAGTAGTTTTTGAGAAACCAGTATATTTGGCAATGTCATTGAAGGTTATATTTTTTTTGCCCATGGTAGTTTCCTTTCAGTAAAACTCAGTAATAATTGTAATTTTAGTATAACAGAAAAAGAGAGTCAGAACAAGGTTAACCAGTAACAGAATTGGTAAAGTAACCGGTTCTGTACGGATTTTACAAAACTTATATATTAAAATTGTAAAAATCAATGAAATGTAAGAGAATACTTGACGTAAAAATGAGTATATGCTATTATCAATACATAAAGTAACCGGTTACTTTACCGGTCACGAAGAACGGAAAGATGGAAAAGGAGGAGAACATGAAAAAAGCAAAACTGATTCTTCTTGCCGGCCTGGCTATGGCAGTCAGCCTGACAGGATGTCAGAAAAAAGAAGTAAAGCCTGGCGATGTAGCAGGCTATGATGAAGGAGAACAATACCTTTCAATCTGGGTGCATAGTATTGAAGATACTCCGGAAGGACAGGTGTACAGGGAATCTGTAGACAGCTTTAATGAGAAATATAATGGTAAATATTTCGCAGATATTGAATTTATTCCGCGAAATGACAGCGGCGGTGGATATTCGGACAAGGTAAATTCTTCTGTACTGTCAGGAGGACTTCCGGATGTTCTTACTCTGGATGGACCGAATGTGGCTGCTTATGCAGAGAATGGCATCATACAGCCGTTGGCAGAGCTGACAGAGGAAGAAAGAGGCGAATATCTGGAATCCATTCTGGATCAGGGCACTTATAACGATAAGCTTTATGCACTTGGAGTTATGGAATCCAGTGTAGGGCTTTATTATAACAAAGATATTCTGGAAGAAGCCGGAATTGAGGTTCCGGATGCAGATCATCCGTGGACACAGACTGAATTTATGGATATTCTGGCTAAGCTGAAACCGCTGATGGATGAGAAGAATGGTTATCCGATCGACATGACATTCCCTGTAGGTGAAGCAAGTATTTATTATTATGCCCCATTTATCTGGGCAAATGGTGGAAACCTGGTAAGCGAAGACGGACTGACAGTGGACGGATATTTCAATTCAGAAAAGAATGTTGAAGTTATGAATTATTTCCACCAGATCGTAGAGAACAAATACATGTCCGAAGCTCCGATCGAGAATCTGTTTGAAAGTGGAAGAGCAGCCTTCAAATTTGACGGTGCGTGGGAAGTCAACACAATCTACGAGAACTATCCGGATGTGAATCTTGGCGTTGCACCTTATGTAGTTGGTGATGACTGGGATGGTGAAAGATATACACCGACAGGCTCCTGGGCATTTGCAGCATCTTCAGAAACAGACAATATTGAAGGTGCAACAGAGCTGGTCAAATGGATGAGTGGTGTGGAAAGTGGTGTAAGGATCTGGAATGAAGCAAAATCACTTCCGTCTACATATAAAGCATTTGAACAGATCGATGTATTCCAGACAGACGAAAATTACAAAGCACTGTACGAGCAGCTGAGTAAATATGGGCACCCAAGACCAAAGACTCCTGTATATCCACAGGTAAGTACATCTTTCCAGCAGGCACTTGAAAGTGTTGGACTGGGCGGTAAAGATGCGCAGGCAGAACTGGATAAATCTGTAGAAAGGATTAACGCGAAACTGGAACGTTATACGAGAGAATAATGAAGAAAAAAGAATCAATTTTAGGAATGGCTTTCTTTGGCCCGGCACTGGTACTTCTTACATTGTTTTTATTTCTGCCGATGGTGCTGACACTGGTGTTCAGTTTTACCGATTACTTTGCACTGAATCCGGATATGACACACTTTGTAGGCTTGGAAAACTATATAAACATTTTTAAAGACGAATTATTTGTAAAATCATTTTTTAACACGGTAAAATTTGTACTTATTATCGTACCGTGTCAGTGCATCGGAGCACTTGTTCTGGCACTTGCGATAAACAAAGTCACACATTGTAAGAAATACTTCAAAGTGGCATTTTTTATTCCGGTTGTTATGTCGCTGGCGGTTGTATCCACACTCTGGATGGATATCTACAGTCCGGAAGGAATCCTGAACACACTGCTTGCTCATCTGGGAATCAGTGCACAGCCATTTATTCACAGTGCGAAACAGGCACTTCCATCCATCGCAGTTATGAGTGTATGGCAGGGTGTCGGATATCAGATGATCATTTTCCTTGGTGGACTCCAGAATATCAATCCAGCACTTTATGAAGCAGCAGAAATGGATCATGCAAGTGGATGGCAGAAATTTAAAGATATCACACTTCCAGAATTGAAACCACTTTGTGTGTTTGTATTTATCACGGTTACGATCGGTGCGTTCCGTATGCTGGTACAGCCGATGGTCATGACAGGTGGAGGACCGGATCACTCAACATACACACTTGTATATGATATTTATGAAACCGGTACAATGAACTGGGAGATGGGACTTGCATCAACAATGGCAATTGTCTTCACTATATTTGTTGTCATACTGACAATTATACAGAATGTACTGACCAAAGGAAAGGAGGAGAAAAAACATGTTAACAAAAAAGCAAAAAACAATTAACTGGATACTGGCAGTTATTTTGCTGGTACTTTCCATATTCTTCCTGTTTCCGGTGATCTGGATGCTTGCAAACTCCTTTAAACCAGATGCAGCGATCACAGCAGATATGAATTCCATAGCAGCATTTATTCCTCCTGCTTTAAATGGAAATTATTTTGAAAACTATATTACGATTCTGACAGATACCAATTTCCTTCGTTACATGCTTAATACTCTGGGATATGCGGCACTGCTGATCGTACTTGGGGTTATTGTAAACGGACTTGCAGGCTATGCACTTGCAAAGATCAACTTTCCATTCCGTGACCAGTGGCTTTTGATCATCATGATGCTTCTGATCGTACCGACAGAAACCGTTATCACGATACACTTTCTGATCATTGCAAAAGCAGGACTACTGAATACCGTGATTGGATATGTACTTCCAATGATCGTGAATCCGTTTAATATCTTTCTGTTCCGACAGGTTTTCGTAAGTCTGCCGGATGATGTTTATGAGGCGGCACAGCTTGACTTCTGCAGTCCGGTAAAATATTTCTTTACCATGGTATTGCCAATGTCAAAGACAGTCGTTGCAACTGTCAGTGTGTTTACATTCCTTGGAGTATGGAATGACTATCTCTGGCCGTCACTTGTATTTACATCCAGTGATCTTCTGACCGCGCAGATTGGTCTGAACTCCATAACATCCAATGACAATACAACAATGGGACAGACACTTGCAGTAATCACACTGATCACAATCCCTGTTATTATTATTTATGCACTGTTCTCCAAACAGATTGTAGAAGGTGTAACATCAACTGGTTCCAAGGAGGGTTAATGAATTATGAGTTTTATAGAATTTAAACATATCGGAAAAAAATATGCAGGAGCAGAACACAAATCTGTAGATGATTTTAATCTTAATATAGAAGAAAAAGAATTTATCGCATTTGTAGGACCGTCTGGATGTGGAAAATCCACAACACTTCGTATGATTGCCGGATTCGAAGAGATTACAGAAGGAGATCTGTATATTGACGGCAAAAGAGTGAACGAGACAGCACCGAGAGACCGTGGTATTGCGATGGTATTCCAGAACTATGCTCTGTATCCTCATATGACCGTAGAAAAAAATATCGGATACGGGCTGAAGAACATGAAGATGCCAGCAGACCAAATCAAGAAAAAAGTAGACTGGGCAATTGATATCCTGGGACTGCAGGAATTCCGTTACAGAAAACCGAAGAATCTTTCTGGAGGTCAGAGACAGCGAGTGGCACTGGGGCGTGCAATCGTAAAAAATCAGAAGGTATTTCTGATGGATGAGCCACTGTCCAATCTGGATGCAAAACTTCGTGTCAGCATGAGAACAGAGATCAGCAAGCTACATCGTGAAATGGGTGCAACGACGATCTATGTTACACATGACCAGGTTGAAGCCATGACTATGGCTGATCGTATCGTTATCATGAAAGAGGGCGTGATCCAGCAGGTTGGAAAACCAATGGAATTATATGATCATCCGGTAAACAAATTTGTTGCAGGATTTATAGGATCTCCTCAGATGAACTTCTTTGATGTTACCTTAAAAGGAAACGAAGTAACATTTGAAGACGGAAATAAACTGATGCTTCCGGAAGCTATTCTTAAGAAACTGAATGGTAAAGAAGGCGAGATGACACTTGGTATCCGTGGAGAGGATCTTAAAATGGATGCGCAGAACCTGGAACTTTATAAAGAAAATAAAATGAAAGCTGTGATCACAGATACAGAAGTCATGGGAAATGAGAATAACCTGTACTTCCAGTTCGGAGGCTGCCAGGCAGTTGCACGAGTTTCTAAATATGAGATCAGCCAGGTTGGAGATGAAATTGAATTTGTATTTATGCCATCCAAGATTCATTTCTTTGATAAAGAAACTGAGATGAATTATTTATAGGAGTGACGTTGATAATGAGAGAAGTAAAGATTTTTTTAGGAACAATAGAAAGAGTAAAAGATTTTGTCAATGCTGTGACACGTCTGGACTGTGATATGGATATTGTTTCCGGAAGATATGTGATTGACGCGAAATCAATCATGGGAATTTTCAGTGTGGATCTGTCAAAAGCGGTAGATCTGAGAATTCATGCAGAAGGTGCAGAAGCAGAAAAAGCGATGGAAGTAATTAATCCATTCATAGAAAAATAAGAAAGTGAGCAGAATATGCAGAAAATATATGTAAAACCGAAAGACTACTGGATGAATGACCCGAATGGCTTTATATATTACAAAGGCATGTACCATCTGTTTTACCAGTGCTTCCCGTATGGGCCGCGCTGGGGACGGATGCACTGGGGACATGTTGTCAGCAAAGATCTGGTGAACTGGGAAGAACAGGGAATTGCACTGTTTCCGAGCAAAACGGATGATCGGAGCGGATGTTTTTCCGGAAGTGCGATTGAAGAAGACGGAAAAATGCAGCTGTATTATACAGGTGTGAATTATCTTACAGAAAATCCGGAGGATATCAATTTATGTGTGGATGAACATTTTGTATCTGCACAGCTCATGATCACTTCTGAGGATGGTATTCATTTTGACAACATCAAAGACAAAAAGACCGTGATTCCGGTTATTCACGATGCAGATATCGGAGATGCACGCCATACAAGAGATCCAAAAGTCTGGAAAGACGGGGACAGATGGTACATGGTGCTTGGAAGTACCATCAATGATAAACAGGGAAAACTTTTGTTCTTCACAAGTACAGATGGAGAAGAATGGAAATTTGAAAATTCTGTAACCAGAGAAAACTTTGGCTGGATGTGGGAATGCCCGGATTATTTTGAAGTGGATAACAGCCAGGTAGTGATCTTTTCACCGATGCAGTTGTTTAAAGATGGTAAGGCAGAAGATGCACAGACAGTATGCATGCAGGTAACATTTGATAAAGAAACCTGTGATATGAAACTGCCGGAAAAATACCAGTTCCTTGATTATGGAACAGACCTTTATGCACCACAGAGCACTCTGGATGAGAGTGGCAGAAGAATCCTGACAGCATGGCTCCGTATGCCGGAACCGGTGGATGGGAAATGGCAGGGAATGATGTGTATTCCGCGTGTTGTGGAAGTGCAGAAAGATCACATTTATTTCCGCGTTCATCCGAATGTACAGGCAGTATATACAAAGGAAATCTCTGAACCATCCGAGGCAGATGAAAGTGGATATCGTCTGCGCTTTTCTTTGGAGGATGGGGATAAAGTAAATGTCGGTGGATATGTGATTTCTAGAGAAGGGAATAAAATCTGTACCGACAGAAGTGCCCTTTTTGAAAAATTCCCGAATCACAGAGTGAAATTTGAGACACCGGAGCTGAAAGACGGGTTCGAGATTGAGGCATATGTGAACCCGAACCAGATCAGTGTTTTTGTAAACAATGGTGAAGCGGTGATTACGAATACAGTATATGATCTCAAAAAAGAAATAAATACACATGTAAGAGTGAAAATAGAAACTCTGTAAAAATAAAAAACTCCGATCATGAAGAGATTCGTGACCGGAGTTTTTTAGTATTAGAATTTGTCTTCTGCAAATCTATGACCTTACATTTTTAATGCCAGATATAATCGCACAGCATCCTGAAATTCTCTCGGGTTGTATCCGCTTTTTTTATGAATCTGGTTCAGCCTGTACTGAATGGTATTCTTATGCAGAAATGTTTCTTCGCAGTTTTTTTTGAGGGACATATCGCAGGAAAAATAAATACGAAGCAATTCAAGGTCTTCCGAAGAAAGCTTATCCAGAGTTTTCTCCAGGAAGGCTTTTTTATTGCGTGAATTGACAGAAGCCAGGATCAGTTCCAGATCCAGTCCGGCTGCCTCTGCATAGTTGCTGCCTGCTGTCCGATTTCATGGAACATTCCGATGCGGGATTCGGCGGTGTTGGCAAAAATCGTTCCCGAGCAGTCGATGAAATTAACATTCTGGCCGCAGAGATCTTTGACCGTATTTACAATCTGTTGTGCGAGGACTCTGGTGATATATGGTGTCATAATAAAAACTCCTGTAAGTTATTGGCGGGTTGCTTTGCGCTCTTTTTTCTCGGCGTACATTTTTTCATCAGCAAGATTGATGTAGTCGTTAAGTGAGAAGACAGGATCATCCGCAACGACAAAGCCGATACTTGCTTCGAGAGGAAAAACTGTACGGCTGGTGGAGGAGAACTCTTCAAGGGAAGCCAGGATAGATTCTTTGAGCTGTTGTATCTTTGACTGGCTGTAATCAGGAATCACACAGACGAATTCGTCTCCACCATAACGCATGGAAATGGAACCGACAGGGCATTGCTGCTGAATTACGGAGGCAATACTCCGAATTGCCAGATTTCCCATGTCATGTCCGAAATTATCATTGATATATTTCAGATGATCTGCATCTGCGAACAGGATTCCGACAGGTCTGCCTTTCTGCATATATTGTTGAAAGAGCGGAAGGGCAAGCTTTTCATAAGCCATACGGTTGTAGAGTCCGGTAAGGAAATCGTGGATATAAAGCTGAGAAAGCTGTTTGTTTTTCTTTCGAAGGATCAGTTTTCCATAGAGCGCTTCTATAGATGTACGGAAGGTGTTGAGCGTCTCAAAAAGAAACTGATGATCCAGCAGGTAATCGCAGCTTTCCAGAACAAGATACCCAATCTCACGTTCACGGAAATGAACCGGTGAAAAGAAATACACATTTTGTTTCGCAGAAACTACAGTATGTGGAAGCAGAGAGCCTTTTGAACGGTCAAGTTCAAGCGAATCCATGGTATTGCGGGGATATACGACAGCCAGTCGGTCAGGATGTTATCGGCAACGTATTGTCCATGATCAGCCGGATTGACAGGAATGCAATGGCAGCTTTTTGAAGTATAATATACAAAAAAACGTCTGGGCGGATGCTTATTTTTTGAAAATATATATAAATAACAAAAAATGTATTATAAAGGAGTTTCCTGGAAATATCGGTGGAATGTAGATAAAGGTTGATATCTATAATTAATCATGATACAATATCCGAAAAGTCGGAAATAATCAATAGAAGGGTGTTATGGCATGAAGATATATGAAAAGATTTTTGACAGACTTGATGAGTTACATATGAGTCAAATGGAACTGTCTAGAAGAACAGGAATTGCAACCAGTACGATTAGCGATTGGCGAAAGAAAAAAATTAATCCACAAGCGGATAAAATAGTGTCTATATGTAGAGCGCTTGATATGTCACTTGTGGATTTGCTTTGTGATGAAGAAACTGTGGAACCGGCAGCCCAGATTGATTGCTTGACAAATGAAAATTATATGATTGAATTGTTTCGTCAATCAGATGCAGAGAGCAAGAGGAGAATAATCAGCTATATTGAACTTCTTGAAGTTTGTAAACAAATCAACAATGCCTGTCAGTCTAGAAAACGGCAGCGAAATGTTTCGATCATTCAGGATATTGATGGAAATAATATTGTGGTGATCAATGATATTAGATTTAAGGGAAAACGCTCCATCAATTGGAGGGAAGTACGTGCATACTTGAAAGAATATGTTGGGGATTTTTATATGGTGGCTTCTACTGGAGATGTTATATATATTGGAGCTGATTTACCAAATGAATATAGTGGTTCGAAATATACACATAGTCTTAAGGGAACAAATGCCAAGGCGAAAGCAAATGCAACACAGGGAATTCCTGAAATGATAGAAATAGCTTTGGGTAAATATTATAGAGAAAATAAAGAGAGCAAGCATTGGAGAAATGCGAGGTATGGTTGGTATCGCTATAATTCGAGGTTTGCACTTCCTGTGTATAAAGACGATGAGATAGAAAGATATAATATTTTTCATGCATCACTTATAGTAAGATATTCGGAAGATAATAGAATGTATTTGTATGATATCATAGACATAAAAAAAGAAACGAGCAACTCGCTTGAGCCGTAAGGCTGTACACGATACAAAACCCATTTCTTTTATATAGATGATAAAATATTGGAGAGAAAATGTCAATCTGAATATTCGAAAAAATTGACTTAAAATCAATTGGAACATGGAGAAAAAATCACTTTGGCTCTTTCCCGGCGGCGAAGACCATCATCATTTCATTGGTAAGGCTGCTGTCGGTGTCCTGACCGATAATTTTGTCACGGTCAAACCACTGTGCTACAGAAAGCTCTTCATGATCCACCGTGAGAGTATCGTCCCCGTCTACATCGCAGAAAAATCCAAAAAGTAATGTACCGGAGAAGGACCATGGCTGACTCTTATAATAACGGAGATTTTTCACTTTCAGACCGACTTCTTCCATGACCTCGCGATGAACGGTTTCTTCAATTGTTTCACCAATTTCCGCAAAACCGGCGATCAGGGCATATTGCTTAAAGCTTCTGCCCTCATATTTGGAGCAGATGATCTTATCTCCGTTAGTAATACCGACGATCACAGCCGGCATAAGTACCGGATATTCCTGACGGCCACAGGAAGGGCAGTACATCATACGTTCTTTTGTATCGTGTTTCATTGGGAACCCGCAGCATCCGCAGAAACGGCGGTTTCTGTACCAGAACCAGAGCTGATATCCGGTAATCGAAGCAAAAGCAAGATGCTGTGGCTGTACATAACGAAGCTCTCTGTTTTCGTGGAATTCATAGCCTGGCAGCAGGGAAGTATCCAGTCCCGGAATTAGATAAAAACGTTCGTCATCTATCGAGAAAAGATAGATATAATTTTTGTACAGGTCGCTTACGTTTCCTTCCAGTTCGCGGAAACGGGGAAGCGTTATAGAATTGTCTGTATCATTTTTATGAAAGAAACTCTTTCCGTTTTCATAAGCGAGCACAAAACTGCTGCCATCCGGAGCAACCGGTCTGTATTCATTGTGATAAGTATGTGGTGCAATATCCTGTATCATAAGGACCCTCCTGAAAAATAGAGTGCAATTTATTGTCTGGCGATGAGCTGTATTATCGAAAAGTTGTATTTACTGCTTTATCAGACTGTATTCAGTATAGGTGAGGTGTTGGGAAAATGCAAGGGAGGAGTTTATATCAGATGTGAGATGACTCCCACCTCTGTAGGTGGCGAGCAACAAATCAGTATCAGTGGTGGGAGTCAATCCCCCATCTGATATAGCCTCCGGCAGGATTGCAGAGATGCGCAGAAGAAGTATGTCATGCATTGCATGACGCGCATCTCGCAGCAAGAATGCAGAGGCATTCTTGAAACAGATGAAGTTACTGCGTGTTGGAAAGAAATGCGGTATGTAAATAAAATGATAAAAATTTGACAAAATGTTATGTGGGTTATTGACAGCATACTGACATCGTGCTATTATGATGTCAGTATAATTCCATATTGAACATATGAAGTGCTGACTGTAATCCGCGTAGCAGTCAGAAGAGGGAATCAGGTGCAAGTCCTGAGCGATCCGGTCACTGTAACAGAGGAGCGACTTTTCGATATCCCATTGTACGATAGTATGAGAAGGGGAAAAGAAGTGATGATCCTGAAGTCAGGAAACCTGCTTTGTATGGCGAGGTTAAACTTCCGTGTAAAGTGTAACAACCAACTTAGGGTATCCGCAACCCAAAGCGTTGTCTGCTTGTTGGAAGCAGGCATTTTTTTATGGAATTCGCCTGTTCGTATGAATTATACCTATATGTATCGTGGTGGCCGCCACATACATACGACCCCTTAAAGGGTATGATTAAATGGCAGGCGGTACTACTCCGGATGCATTCGTTCCCTCCGCATATTTGAACGGATTCATTGTCTACCCCGGAGCAGTATCGCAAATCCTCTGAAATAAGTTTTGAAGATGACCAGTTCGGCAGTGCCGTGACTGGATTTTTTTATATAACGAGGTGAAAGTAAATGGAAAAACCATATTGGGAAGGGAAACACTATGCTTTTTTCAGCAATAAAGAATGTGAATATTTTCCGTGTCATGCAGGCGCAGATCCGGATAACTTCAACTGTCTGTTCTGCTACTGCCCGCTGTATGCACTGGGCGATAAATGTGGCGGGAATTTTCGAATGACAGAAACAGGAATAAAAGACTGCACGAACTGCCAGCTGCCACATAAAGCCCAGAACTACGGTTACGTAACCGGGAAATACAGCGAGCTGGCGGAACTGATGAAGAAGATACGAGAAGATGAAAAGGAATAGGATAGTTTGACATAAAGCAATACTGTCAGTCCTTAAAGGATATACGCTCCGTTTACTGAACACGCTGCGTTTCCGAATTTCATACATGCGCTTATTAGCGATTGCTACGCATAACTCGCTGTCGCTCAGACAGATGCTCCACAACCGCAGCTAGCATGTACGAAATTTACGGAAGCCTTGCTGAGTTCTGTAAACGGAGCGTATATTTTTTCGAGACAGCAGATTTGCTTTATCTCTTCTTTGGCTGGTGTTGTTTTCTGATTCGTTACCTCTGCGGGGATTACCTCATCAGTTCCGCTTCCCCACAACCGGGAAGGCCTCTCGGGGCAGCGGCCGAAGGCCGTGAACCTCCGCCGGGGTGTGGTGGCGCCACAAAGATGATACGGAAAATGAGAGAAGAGGAATTAATAGTATACATATATTTAAAATCTTCAGATAAATATAGAAAATATCTTAATTTAACTTCATATTCCTATACACAGAAAAAGGAACAGTCTCCTGACATTTTGACTCAGCAAATTTCCGTAGATTCTGACTGCGCTAATGATGGCTGCGTTGCACTGTTTGAGCACCCTTGGGTGCGAGTTTGCAAAAGCAGTCATCGATAGATGCGCGGGAAGAATCCGGAAATGCAGCGTGTCAACAAGTCAGGAGACTGTTTATTTTTTCGTGATATATATTATTATTATTATAGAATCTAAGATTCCTACCTCTCACTCAGTATCATCTTCAACCGAGGAATATCATTATTCAATATCATTTTCTCGGGAAACATCATCTCATGCACAAACTCCGCCGCACACGTAAAATCCCCTATATGCCCCACTCCATGACTGTCACTCGACAACACGATCGGAATTTCATACTTCATACAATACTTCAGGATCTCCTGGTTATTCGCCCGTGTATCTCCACGATACCCATACGGTGCGAGTGAAGCTTCATTGATCTCAAAAATAACACCATTCTCCTTAGCACCGACTGCCAGAGTCTCATAATCCACCGGAAAAGCCGGATTGTCGCAGTGTCCCAGGACTTTGACACATGGATGCGTCATGGCATTCAGATACGCACTGGTGTTTTCCGCAATCGTTCCACTATTGTAATTCTGTGCATGCATACTCGCAATCGCATAATCCAGTTCTCCGAGCAGTTCATCGTTCAGATCCAGATGCCCGTCAATATCCAGGATATTTAATTCCACTCCAAAAAGCAATTCAATTCCAAAACGCTTCTTCGGCGCATAAGTCAGACTGCGGAAATAAGAAGAAGTTCCAGCGGCCAGCGTTCCTGGACCGTGATCTGTGATTCCGAGCAGCTTCAGACCTTTTCTGGAGGCTGCTTTTGCCATATCAGAAATTGTGCAGGTGGTTCCGTGGCCACTTGCGATAGAATGTGTATGTATATCAGAAAGATACATGAAGATCCCTCCTTAGATCGAAAATAAATCGAAAAAATGTGGCAGATAAATACAAAATCTGACCGCAAAGATATCATTAACTCCAGTATGGCAGTCACTATCACAAAAGTCAACAGAAAAATGCAGTTCAAAATAAAAACCAACACAAAACCAATAAAAACCACAACAAAAACCTCGTAAAAAACAGAAGAATAATGTTGGATTTCGTTGACATGAAAGAGCACGTAGAGTATAATGATTCTATATGAATCGTGGCGTTTTAGCGCCTTCTGATTGCATATGAGATATGGTGTAAGAGATACCTTTAAGGTAGTGACACCATAAGAAAGGAGAAGCGTGGAGATGTTTAATACCACAGATGTTCCAAAGTCATCCAGGATTCCGAAACTGGTTGAGGCACTTTATGCCAATATGCCGGTAATCGAGTCTGCCAGAGCGAAGCTGCTTACTGAATCATATAAGGCTACCGAAGGTGAGCCGATGGTCACACGGCGTGCGGAAGCTTTTGCTCACATTCTCCGTAATATTCCGATCATCATTCGTGACAATGAACTGATCGTCGGAAGCAGCACGATCGCACCGCGAGGATGTCAGACATTCCCGGAATTTTCCTTCCAGTGGCTGGAAGATGAGCTGGATACCGTTGAAACGAGGAGCGCGGACCCGTTTTATATTGCAGAAGAGACCAAGCAGGAGTTAAGAGAAGTACATAAATACTGGAAGGGTAAGACATCCAGTGAACTTGCTACATCCTATATGGATCCGGAAGCAATCAAAGCAATCGAACACAATATCTTTACACCTGGAAACTATTTCTACAATGGTGTAGGTCACGTAACTGTTAAATATGGTGAAGTCCTTGCAATCGGATACAAGGGAATCATCGACAAAGCACAGGCAGAGCTGGACAAATGCCAGGTTGGAGATGCCAACTATGTTACGAAGAGCCATTTCTTAAATGCAGTGATCCTTTCCTGCCAGGCAGCAATCGAATACGCAGAAAGATATGCAGAACTCGCATCCCAGATGGCAGCAGAGTGTACAGATCCAGTACGTAAACAGGAACTTCTGCAGATTTCAGAAAACTGCAGCCGTGTACCGGCGAACGGAGCTACAAGCTTCTATGAAGCCTGCCAGTCTTTCTGGTTTGTACAGCAGCTGATCCAGATTGAATCCAGTGGACATTCCATTTCACCTGGACGTTTTGATCAGTATATGTATCCTTATTATAAGGAAGACATAGACAAAGGTGTGATCACAAGAGAGTTTGCACAGGAGCTGATCGACTGTATTTGGGTTAAGATGAATGACCTGAACAAGTGTCGTGATGAAGAATCAGCTAAGGGCTTTGCGGGATACAGCCTTTTCCAGAACCTGATCGTAGGCGGACAGAACAAATACGGCGAAGATGTTACCAATGATCTTTCATTTATGTGCATCGAGGCGTCCAAGCAGGTATTCCTGCCGCAGCCGTCTTTGTCGATCCGTGTATGGAATGGTTCTCCGCATGAACTGCTGATGAAGGCAGCTGACCTTACAAGAACCGGTATCGGACTTCCGGCTTACTATAATGATGAAGTTATCATTCCGGCACTGCAGAACAGAGGCCTCACTCTGGAAGATGCAAGAGAATACAACATCATCGGATGTGTTGAACCGCAGAAATCCGGTAAGACAAACGGCTGGCATGATGCAGCGTTCTTTAATATGTGCCGTCCGCTTGAACTTGTTTTTGCAAATGGTATGGACAAGGGTGTACAGGTTGGCATTCAGACTGGCGATGTTACCAAGATGAATACTTTCGACGAATTCTATGATGCATACAAGAAACAGATGGAATACTGTATTTCTCTGATGGTCAATGCAGATAATGCGATCGATGTTGCACATGCAGAGAGATGTCCGCTTCCGTTCCTTGCATCCATGGTAGATGACTGTCTGACCCGTGGCCTTACAGCAGAGCAGGGTGGAGCAGTTTATAACTTTACCGGTCCGCAGGGATTTGGTATTGCGAATATGGCAGATTCCCTGTATGCGATCCGCAAGCTTGTTTATGAAGATAAGAAAGTTTCCATGGAGACTTATAAAGAAGCGCTCGCATGGAACTACGACAAAGGCCTTGATGAAAAATCTGTTGCCGATATGTCAGAAATGATTCTCAAGGGAATGCAGGATGCAGGAATGACTGTCAACGAAGATACAGCAAAAGCAGTTCTTCAGACAGTTATGAGACTGAAACCTTCCGATGAGCAAATTCAGAAATTTACAGAACTGCATGATATGATCGATGAAGTTCCGAAATTCGGAAATGCCATCGATGATGTGGATTATTTTGCAAGAGATGTTGCATATACCTATACACGTCCTCTTCAGAAATATCATAATCCACGTGGAGGACAGTTCCATGCAGGACTTTATCCGGTATCTGCGAATGTTCCGCTGGGCGGACAGACAGGCGCTACTCCAGATGGCCGTTATGCGCATACTCCGGTAGCAGATGGTGTTTCTCCTTCTGCAGGTAAAGATGTCAACGGTCCGACGGCAGCAGCAACATCTGTTTCCAGACTGGATCACTTTATCGTATCCAACGGAACACTGTTTAACCAGAAATTCCATCCGTCAGCACTTGCCGGAAGAGAAGGACTGGAGAAATTTGTGGCTCTGATCAGAACATATTTTGATCAGAAGGGAATGCATATGCAGTTTAACGTTGTTGACAGAGCGACTCTGATCGATGCACAGAAGCATCCGGAGAAATACGCACATCTGGTTGTTCGTGTTGCCGGTTACAGTGCATTGTTTACAACACTGTCACGTTCTCTTCAGGATGATATCATCAGAAGAACAGAACAGGGCTTCTAAGAGGTAAATTATGAGTTATTTACAGACAAAAGGCCGCATTTTTGACGTCCAGCGATATTCGATCCATGACGGCCCGGGAATCCGTACGATTGTTTTCCTGAAAGGCTGTGTGTTGAGATGCAGATGGTGCTGCAACCCTGAATCACAGGAATACGGAATCCAGACAATGAAAGTCCTTGGCAAAGACAAGGTAATCGGTCGAGATGTTACAGTAGAAGAGATGATCAAAGTAGTCGAACAGGATCGTCCGTACTACCGCCGCTCCGGAGGAGGACTTACTCTTTCGGGCGGTGAGAGCCTCTGCCAGCCGGAATTTGCCAGAGATATGCTTCGGGCAGCAAAGGAACGGGGAATCAATACTGCACTGGAAAGTATGGCCTGTGCTCCATTTGAGACGATCGAGACAATCCTTCCGTATCTGGATCTGTATCTGATGGATATCAAGCATACCAATCCGGCAAAACACAAAGAATTTACCGGACGGGCAAATGACCTTATGATGGAAAATGCCCGTAAAGTAGCACTTTCCGGTAAATGTAAGCTGATCATCCGTGTTCCGGTCATTCCGACTTTTAATGATACAGTGGAAGAAATCCAGGGAATTGCATCTTTTGCAGATACACTTCCGGGTGTGGAACAGCTTCACCTGCTTCCGTATCACAGACTTGGTCAGGATAAATACATCGGACTTGGAAGACCTTATTTAATGGAAGGAATTCTTCCACCAACACAGGAACATATGCAGACGTTGAAGAAAGCAGCAGAATCCGTAAGTTCTCTGCATGTTCAGATTGGTGGATGAACAGAAAACAACAAAAACAACATTTTTATCGTGATAAAAACAACACAAAACAACGATAAAATCTTGACAATCTTGTTTATAAGGAGTAAAATCTCCTTAGAAGTACAATAAAACCAAAGTGGTTGTCCAGGGACTGAATTTCAGCTGACGGGCAGCTGCAAAAAACCAAATTGCTTTAGGAGGAAAATAAGCATGGTAAACGAATTTGAAATCAAAAAACAGATCTGTGACATCGGAAGACGTATCTATAACCGTAACATGGTTGCAGCTAACGACGGAAACATTTCCGTAAAGCTGAATGACAACGAATTCCTTTGCACACCAACAGGCGTATCCAAAGGATTTATGACTCCAGAGTTCATCTGTAAAGTAGATGCTCAGGGTAATGTAATTCAGGCTAACCCGGGATTCAAACCATCTTCTGAAATCAAAATGCATATGAGAGTATATCAGAAGAGACCGGACGTAGGATCTGTAGTACATGCTCATCCGATCTATGCAACATCTTTTGCTATCGCTGGTATCCCGCTTACACAGCCGATCATGCCAGAAGCAGTTATCGCTCTTGGATGTGTTCCGATCGCTGAGTACGGTACACCTTCCACAATGGAAATTCCGGATAACCTTGAAAAATATCTTCCATACTTTGATGCAGTTCTTCTTGAAAATCACGGAGCTCTTACATGGAGCACAGATCTGAACGCTGCATACATGAAGATGGAATCTGTAGAATTCTATGCACAGCTGCTGTATCAGAGCAAACTGCTCGGTGGCCCGAAGGAATTCGATAAAGAAAACATCAAGAAACTGTATGAAATCCGTCGCAAATTCGGTATGCCAGGAAAACATCCTGCAAACCTCTGCCAGAACAAAGACGGCATTAACTGTCATAACTGCGGTGGCGCTTGCCACAATCAGGATTACAAACAGTTCCCGGGATATCAGTATGATTTCGTAGGAAGCGATGCAAAAGCAGAAGCTCCTGCAGCAGCTGCCGGAAACACTGATGCAGAACTGGTTGCAAACATCACAAAACAGGTTATGGCACAGCTTGGAATGAAATAAGATATCTGAACTTCAGATAATCGGTAGACATTAAAGGAGGACAATCTCATGCCAATCAGTGAGAGCATGGTACAGGATATTGTACAGGAAGTAATGGCAAAAATGCAGATTGCAGATGCTCCGACCGGAAAACATGGTATCTTCAAAGATATGAACGATGCAATTGAGGCTGCTAAGAAGTCTGAACTGATCGTTAAGAAGATGTCCATGGATCAGAGAGAAAAAATCATCACCTGCATCCGTAAAAAAATCAAAGAAAATGCAGAGATCATGGCTCGTATGGGCGTTGATGAAACAGGAATGGGTAACGTTGGAGACAAGATTCTGAAACATCATCTGGTAGCAGACAAAACACCTGGTACAGAAGACATCACAACAACTGCATGGTCAGGAGACAGAGGACTTACTCTGATCGAGATGGGACCATTTGGTGTAATCGGTGCGATCACACCTTGTACCAACCCGAGTGAAACAATCCTCTGCAATACAATGGGTATGCTGGCAGGCGGAAATACAGTAGTATTCAACCCGCATCCGGCAGCAATCAAAACTTCTATTTTTGCAATCAATCTGGTAAACGAAGCTTCCCTTGAAGCTGGCGGACCTGACAACATTGCAGTAACAGTAGAAAAACCTACCCTTGAAACAAGTAATATCATGATGAAACATAAAGATATCCCGCTTATCGCAGCAACAGGCGGTCCTGGAGTTGTTACAGCAGTTCTTTCCTCTGGTAAGAGAGGAATCGGAGCTGGTGCAGGTAACCCACCGGCAGTTGTTGATGAAACAGCTGATATCCGTAAAGCAGCTCAGGACATCGTAAACGGATGTACATTCGATAACAACCTTCCATGTATCGCAGAGAAGGAAGTTGTTGCCGTATCTTCTGTAGTGGATGAACTGATGCACTACATGCTGACAGAAAACGACTGCTACCTGGCTTCCAAAGAAGAGCAGGACAAATTAACAGAAGTTGTTCTGGCAGGCGGTAAACTGAACCGTAAATGTGTAGGTCGTGATGCAAGAACACTTCTTTCCATGATCGGAGTAAACGCACCGGCAAATATCCGCTGCATCATCTTCGAAGGACCGAAGGAACATCCGCTTATCACAACAGAGCTTATGATGCCAATCCTTGGAATCGTAAGAGCAAAAGATTTTGATGATGCTGTAGAACAGGCTGTATGGCTTGAACATGGCAACCGTCATTCAGCACACATCCATTCCAAGAACGTTGACAATATTACCAAATATGCGAAAGCAATCGATACTGCAATCCTTGTTAAGAACGGCCCGTCCTATTCTGCACTTGGATTCGGTGGAGAAGGATTCTGTACATTCACAATCGCAAGCCGTACAGGTGAAGGTCTTACAAGTGCAAGCACCTTTACAAAGAGACGTCGCTGCGTAATGACAGACAGCCTTTGCATTCGCTAATCAGGAGGAAAAGTTTAAAATGGATATGAACAATGTAAATATCGAAGAAATCGTTAAACAGGTACTTTCCGGAATGACCGGAACAGCACCGGCTGCACAGGCAGCTCCAGCAGCAACAGCAGCTCCTACAGCTGACCCGGTTATCCCGAAAACAGCTCACGTTGCTATGCTGACAGCTCTGGAACACTATGAAATTAAAGAATTCCCAATGCCGGAAGTTGGAGATGACGATATCCTTGTTAAAGTTGAAGGATGCGGTATCTGCGGAACTGACGCACACGAATTCAAGAGAGATCCATTTGGTCTGATCCCGGTAGCTCTTGGTCACGAGGGAACTGGTGAAATCGTAAAAATGGGTAAAAATGTTAAAGTTGATACAGCTGGAAAACCGGTTAAAGTCGGTGACAAAGTTGTTACATGTATGATCTTCAAAGATGATCCGGAAATCACAATGTTCGACCTCAACAAGAAAAACGTTGGTGGAGCAGACGTATACGGACTTCTTCCGGATGATGATGTACATCTTAACGGATGGTTCTCTGATTATATCCTGATCAGAGGAGGATCCTTCGGATCTACATTCTTCAACGTAAGTGATCTGGATCTGGATTCCCGTATCCTGATCGAGCCATGTGCAGTACTGATCCATGCAGTAGAAAGAGCAAAAACAACAGGAATCCTGAGATTCAACTCAAGAGTTGTTGTTCAGGGATGCGGACCGATCGGTCTTATCTGCATCGCTATCCTTCGTACTATGGGTATCGAAAACATCTGTGCAGTAGACGGAAACGCAAAACGTCTTGCCTTTGCTAAGAAGATGGGCGCTGATGTATCTGTTGACTTTACACAGTATAAAGGTATCGAAGCTCTTACAGAAGCTGTTAAAGAAGCTCAGGGCGGACATCTTGCAGACTTTGCATTCCAGTGCACAGGTAACCCGCATGCGCATGCAAACATCTACAAATTTATCCGTAACGGTGGCGGACTTTGTGAACTTGGATTCTTCATCAATGGTGGAGATGCAACAATCAATCCGCACTTCGATCTGTGCTCCAAAGAGATCAACCTGGTTGGTTCCTGGGTATACACACTGAGAGATTATGCAACAACATTTGATTTCCTTAAGAGAGCAAAAGCAATCGGACTTCCGATGTCTGATCTTATCACAGACAGATTCCCGCTTGAGCAGATCAACGAGGCACATCAGACAAACCTTGCAATGACAGGTCTTAAGATCGCGATCATCAATAAATAATTCCGGAATCCGGAAATAAAGGAGAAGCAAAATGGCAGAAGCTGTAGGAATTTTGGAAGTTTTTGGGTTGGCAACAGCCTTTGTAGCGGCAGATGCAGGATGCAAGGCAGCAAATGTCCGCCTGGAGGTGTTCGACAAGAACAAACCTGCAAATGCTGACAGCCTGCCAGTACCGCTTCTGGTATGCATCAAATTCCGCGGAAGCGTTGAGGACGTGACCGCCGCTGTGGAAGCAGGAATGGCAGAAGCAAACCGGAGAACTGGTGTAGTGCAGCACTACGTAATACCGAATCCTACCGAGGATACGGTAAAGATGCTGAAAATCAGCGCCCTGGATAAAAGCTGACAGCTGATATCCCTGGCATATTAGAAATCAATTAACGAACAATGATTCAGGAGGAAGAAACAATGGCACAGGAAGCTTTAGGAATGGTAGAAACCAGAGGACTGACAGCAGCAATCGAAGCAGCTGATGCAATGACAAAAGCAGCAGAAGTAGCACTGGTAGGAACAGAAAAAATCGGATCCGGACTGGTAACAGTTATGGTTCGCGGTGATGTCGGAGCAGTTAAAGCAGCTGTAGAAAGCGGAAGCGCAGCAGCATCCAGACTTGGAGAACTGGTTGCTACACATGTAATTCCGAGACCACACACAGACGTAGAAAAAATTCTTCCAAAGATCTGATAAGTTACATATCTTATCTGAAGGAGTTCGCTCATGAGTAAAGCATATGGTTTTATCGAAATCACAGGTGTCGTAGCTGCGATCAATGCACTCGATATCATGTGTAAAACTGCAGACGTTGAGCTGGCGTCATGGGAACGTAAGCTGGGCGGACGACTGGTAACTCTTATTGTAGAAGGCGATGTATCAGCAGTAAACGAAGCAGTCGAAGCTGCTGTGGCAGGCGCAATAAAGAAACCGGCGAGTTATGCAGTAATCGCACGGCCTCACGAAGAAATTGTCAAGCTCGTGGAGTTAAGTGCAAGCCGTTGGAAGAAAAAAACTGACGAAACAAAAAAAGAAAATAAATAATAATTTTCATTTATCCATAAGGAGGAAATAATCATGACACAGGAAGCTTTAGGAATGGTAGAAACCAGAGGACTTACAGCAGCAATCGAAGCAGCTGACCAGATGTGCAAAGCAGCTAACGTAGCACTCGTTGGAACAGAAAAAATCGGATCCGGACTGGTAACAGTTATGGTTCGTGGAGATGTAGGAGCTGTTAAATCTGCAGTAGAAAGCGGAAGCGCAGCAGCATCCAGACTTGGAGAACTCGTTGCTACACATGTAATCCCGAGACCACACACAGACGTAGAAAAAATCCTTCCGGTACTGAAATAATATATTTCCTGAAAACGGAAGAAAGCAGGTGTAATCTTGGAATCAAAAAACATCGAACTGATCACAAAGATGGTAATTGATGCCATCAATCAGTCTGAAGACAAAGGCAACGGCTTCATGGTTCCAATCGGTGTATCTGCAAGACACGTTCATCTGACTCAGGAACACGTAGAAGCATTATTTGGACCAGGATATCAGCTCACAAAGAAAAAAGATCTTATGGGTGGACAGTTTGCATCAAATGAAACTGTTACGATCGTTGGTCTGAAGCTCCGTGCGATCGAGAAAGTTCGTGTACTCGGACCAGTCCGCAGTGCAACACAGGTTGAGGTATCTGCGACAGATGCTATCAAACTTGGAATGAACGTTCCGGTACGTATGTCCGGAGATATTGCAGGAAGCGCACCGATCGCGATCGTTGGACCGAAGGGTGCTATTTATCTGAAAGAGGGATGTATCGTGGCTATGCGTCACATCCACATGTCTCCGAAGGATGCACAGGCAGCCGGAGTGAAAAACGGTGATATCGTATCTGTCAAAGCAGATAATGAGCGCGGAACAATCTTTAATCATGTTGCAATTCGTGTAGACGACAGCTTTACACTGGAAATGCATATTGATACAGATGAAGCGAATGCAGCAAAGATTGCCACAGGCAATACAGTTACCATCATAAAGTAAATAATTCCTCAGAATCAGCCGGTGGCAGTTACGCCACCGGCATAGAGGGATTATAGGAATAACATGCGGAGGCACACACATGATAGTAGGTAAAGTAGTTGGAAGCGTGGTTTCCACGCGGAAGAGCGACAAGTTAATAGGACAGAAATTCATGATCGTGGAGCCGGTGCATCATATGAAAGCTGACTTATCCCAGATCGTTGCAATCGATATTATCGGTGCAGGTATCGGGGAATATGTGTTGGTGGCACAAGGAAGCGCAGCAAGAATTGGCTGCGGCGAAGAAACAGCACCGATCGATGCGGCAATAGTCGGAATCGTCGATGATGGTGCAGGATTGGAGTAACGCCATGGAAATCAAAGATTTACAGAAAATTATGCAGGACAATGGTGTTGTAGGTGCAGGTGGTGCCGGATTCCCGTCATATGCCAAGCTTACAGACAAGGCGGACACAATTCTTTTGAACTGTGCCGAGTGTGAACCATTGCTGAAACTTCATAGACAGCTGCTTGAAAAACATGCATATGAGATTATGAAAACTTTCCATACGGTTATGGAGACAGTTGGTGCTTCACAGGCCATTATCGGAATCAAGAAATCATATGTACAGACAGTTAAAGCACTGCAGCAGCACATTGAAGAATTCCCTGGTCTGAAACTTCATCTTCTTGATGAAGTATATCCGATGGGTGATGAAGTTGTGCTGATCTATGAAGCAACCGGACGTGTATGCAGACCAGGCGGACTGCCGATTGAGCAGGGCGTCATCGTATTCAACGTAGAGACGATCTACAATGTATATCAGGCACTGGAATCCCAGAAACCTGTTACAGAAAAATACGTATCAGTCGTAGCAGAAGTTGAACATCCGGTTACAGTTAAAGTACCGCTTGGATGTACTTTAGACGAAGTAGTAGCACAGGCTGGAAATGTAACAACCAAAGATCCTGTTTACTTTGTTGGCGGCCCTATGATGGGACGTATCGGCAGCGGATCAGATCCGGTGACCAAAACAACAAACGCAGTTCTTGTTCTTCCTAGAGATCATCAGATCGTTATGAAGAAACAGAGAACTTCAGCAATCGATTTAAAACGTGCAGCATCTATCTGCTGCCAGTGTAATACCTGTACGGACCTTTGCCCGAGACATAATCTTGGACATCCGATCGATCCGGCCCGCTTTATGAGAGCAGCATCTGCCGGAGATTTCAGAGATGTAAACCCATACATCGATTCTGCATTCTGCAGTTCCTGCGGTGTATGTGAGATGTATGCCTGCCCACAGAGTCTTGCACCAAGAACACTTCTTGCAGACATGAAGGGTGGACTTCGTAAAGCAGGTATCAGACCTCCTCAGGGAGTACAGCCGGTACCGGTACAGCCTTCACGTGAATATCGTAAGGTTCCGGAAGAACGTCTGATGGCCCGCCTCGGACTGACAAAATATGACAAGGATGCACCGATGGATGAGAACGTAGTTCCGGTATCCAAGGTTAAGATCCTTTTAAGCCAGCATATTGGCGCACCGGCACAGGCAATTGTGAAAACAGGCGACATGGTAACCAAGGGACAGATGATCGCACAGCATGCAGACGGATTAAGCGTCAGCATCCATGCAAGTATCTCTGGTAAAGTAACTGAAGTAACAGACCGCCATATCATAATTGCAGCAAAGTAGAAAGGACGTGCAGAAAATGAGTAAAGCAATCGGAATGATTGAATTTAAAACCACTGCCACAGGTATCACAGCAGCGGATGCCATGGTTAAGACATCTGAAGTAGAGATCGTCGAGGCACAGACCGTATGTCCGGGAAAATATATTGCAATTATCACAGGCGATTTAAGTGCAGTAAAAGCAGCAGTTGACGCTGCAGTAACTACTTACGAGGACAAATGCATCGACAGTTTTGTACTTGGTAATCCTCATGAGTCTCTCTTCCCGGCTATGTATGGAACAACACAGATCGAGGGGATCAGCGCTCTGGGAATCCTTGAAACCTATGATGCAGCTTCTATCATCGAAGCAGCTGACCAGGCAGCAAAAACAGCAATCGTAGACGTTATCGAATTACGTATTGCAAAAGGTATGTGTGGAAAATCCTACATGCTTCTTACCGGAGAAGTTTCAGCAGTAGAAGCTTCCATCGAAAAAGCAAAACAGCTCGTAGCATCCAAGGGAATGTATCTGGATTCTTCAGTAATTGCTCATCCGGATCAGAGAATGATCGATTCTATTCTTTAATGAATTAAAAGAAATAAAATAAATGTTCTCAAAAGGGGGCAAAGTAAATGCTGGCATTAGAAAGACGAAATTTAATTCTTGAGAAATTACAGGCTGAGAAACGGGTCGTTGTAAGCGAACTCAGTCAGCTTTATGAGGTTTCTGAAGAAACAATTCGCCGTGACCTCGACAAGCTTGAAAAAGAGGGACTGGCCACCAAAAGTTATGGTGGTGCTGTTATAAATGAGGATGTAAGCATTGACTTGCCCTTTAATATTCGAAAAAACCAGAATGTAAGCGGCAAACAGCAGATGGCTGATATAGCAGCCTCTCTGGTGCAGGAAGGTGATCATATTTTTCTTGATGCGAGTACCACTGCAGTATTTATTGCAAAGGCACTGAAAGAAAAAGAAAGACTCACCGTGATCACCAATTCCATGGAGATCCTTCTGGAATTATCTGATGTTTCGGGATGGAATATCATTTCCACCGGTGGCGTTATGAAAGAGGGATATCTTGCTTTTCTTGGGTCAAAGACAGAAGATGCGATTCGTTCCTATTATGTGGACAAAGTAATCATCTCCTGCAAGGCACTGGATCATGAATGGGGGATTATGGAATCGCAGGAAGCTTTTGGCACGACCAAAAAAGCAATGATTGCGTCCGGCCGTGAGAAAATTCTGGTAGTTGACAGTACAAAATTTGATCAGACCGCATTTTCCGTTGCAGGAAAACTGCGGGATATAGATGTGGTTGTAACAGACAGGAAGCCGTCTGAGAAGTGGCTGGCACATTTTGCCGAAGAAGGCGTAGAGTGCCGTTATCCTGGTATGCGATCATAGAAAGGAAGCAACAGATATGAAGACCTTTGGAATGAAAACAGTCATTCATTTTGGAGATAATGCGCTGGATCGTCTGAGAGAGATTCCATACAAACGAGTACTCATCATTACAGATCCTTTTGTAGTACAGAGCAAAATGATTGATCTTATCACAGAGCCTTTGGCAAAAGGCGGCATTGAATATGATATTTTCAGCAACGTAGTACCAGATGCTCCAGTAGATAAAATTGCAGACGGAGTTAAAAAGTTTCTTAGCTATCAGCCGGAAGCGGTTATCGCTGTTGGTGGCGGTTCCGCTATTGACTCTTCTAAAGCAATTCGTGAGTTTGCACTGAAGATCAATAACTACGGTAAAGTAGGACTGATTGCCGTTCCAACTACCAGCGGAACTGGTTCAGAGGTTACATCCTTTGCGGTCGTAAACGATACAGAAGCAAAAGTTAAATATCCACTTGTTTCACCAGACCTTACAGCAGATGAAGCAATTCTGGATGCAGAATTAGTTAAAAGCGTACCGCCGGCTATTACAGCAGATACAGGTATGGATGTATTTACCCACGCACTGGAATCCTATGTTAGCACAGGCCATAATGAGTTTTCAGCAGCACTTGCAGAAAAAGCGATGGAGATTTGCGGCGTATTCCTTCTGAGAGCTTATCTTGATGGAAGTGATATGCATGCAAGACAGAAAATGCATGTAGCATCCTGCCTGGCAGGTCTTTCCTTCAATACAGCGGGCCTTGGAATTACACACAGTATGGCTCATCAGCTTGGCGCACAGTTCCATATTCCTCATGGAAGAGCTAATGCAATGCTTTTACCTCATATCGTTGAGTTTAATGCAAATATCAACAAGAGAAGCAGAAGCCAGAAAACATATCTTCCTGCAGTAGAAAGATATGCATCTGTAGCACATATCCTGGGACTGAGCAACTACAACCAGGTAATGAGCGTTCGTTCTCTTGTAAACTGGATTCAGTTTATGCAGAAGGAAATGAACATTCCTATGACAATCCAGGAGATTGGAACTATCAGCCCGGACGAATACTTCGGAGCAATTGATAAGATGGCAGATGCAGCGCTTGCGGATGCGTGCACGCCAAGCAATCCAAGAACCCCGACCAAAGAGGATATTATGAAGATTTACAAGAAACTTTGGTCTTTCTAATTTTATAAAACATGACTTTTCCAGGAAGGTAGACCTATGAAAAGATCGAAAAGAATAGAGGTTTTGGATCAGAGACCGGTCAACAAAGATGGATTCATCGATGAGTGGCCGGAAATGGGATTTGTGTCAATGCACAGCCCATACGATCCAAAACCTTCTGTAAAAATAGAAGATGGTATCATCACAGAACTGGACGGAAAGAAACGCGATGAGTTTGATTTCCTGGACCAGTTTATTGCTGATTATGCGATCCGTGCGGACCGGGCGGAAGCATCCATGGCAATTCCATCACTGGAGATTGCCAGAAAGATCGTGGACATTCATGTATCACGTAAAGAAATACTGGAAATCGTTTCCGGTATTACACCGGCCAAAATGGTTGAAGTAATTAATTATCTGAATGTTGTTGAGCTGATGATGGGTATGCAGAAAATGCGTGCCAGAAAAGTACCTGGAAATCAGGCCCATATCACGAACCTGAAAGATGATCCGGTACAGATCGCAGCAGATGCAGCAGAGGGAGCCCTTCGAGGCTTCAGTGAAGAAGAGACAACAATGGGTGTTGCCAGATACGCTCCGTTCAGTGCAATGGCATTGCTCATCGGTTCACAGACAGGACGTCCGGGTGTCCTGACGCAGTGTTCTGCGGAAGAGGCAACGGAACTGGAGCTTGGTATCCGTGGCCTGACAACTTATGCAGAAACACTTTCTGTATATGGAACCGAAAAAGTATTTGTAGATGGTGATGATACACCATACTCCAAAGCATTCTTAAACTCCGCATATGCTTCACGTGGACTGAAAGTCCGTTTCACCTCAGGTGCCGGATCTGAAGTTCTGATGGGAAGCAGTGAAAAGAAATCCATGCTTTATCTGGAATGCCGCTGTCTCTATGTCACAAAGGGATGCGGAAGCCAGGGAATTCAGAATGGTTCTGTAAGCTGTATCGGTGTTGCTGCCGGTGTTCCGGCGGGAATCCGTGAAGTTATGGGCGAGAATCTGGTTGCAGCACTTCTCGGACTGGAATGTGCATCTTCCAATGACCAGAGCTTCTCCAACTCAGACATGAGAAGAACAGCAAGAACCATGTTGCAGTTTATGCCGGGAACAGATTTCATTTTCTCCGGATATGCAGCAGAACCAAACTATGACAATATGTTCGCGGGATCCAATTTTGATGCCGAGGACTTCGATGATTATAATGTATTACAGAGAGATATGCAGGTAGATGGCGGGCTTCGTCCTGTTACAGAAGAAGATGTGATCCGTGTTCGTCGTGAAGCGGGAAAAGCTGTCCAGGCAGTCTTTAAATATCTCGGTCTTACAGAAGTTACAGATGAGCAGGTGGAAGCAGTTACCTATGCACATGGAAGCAAGGATACACTGAAACGAGATGTGGCATCTGATCTGATGGCAGCCGATGATATGATGAAGAGAGGCATCACAGGAATTGATGTAGTCAAAGCGCTTGCGGAGAGTGGCTATACTGTTCTTGCAGACAATATTCTCAACATGTTGAAACAGAGAGTAATCGGTGATTATATGCAGACGGCAGCAATCCTGGATAAAAATTTCCAGGTAATGTCCGGAGTAAATACACCAAACGATTACATGGGACCGGGAACCGGTTATCGGGTTTCAGGTAAGCGTTGGGAGGAGATCAAAGCGATTCCTCACAGAATCAACGCAAATGACATTTAAGGAGGTGCACCATGGAAGTAAATGAGCAGCTGGTACGTGCCGTAACACAGGCAGTCGTTGCACAGCTTATGGTATCCGGTGCACAGCCTCAGAATGTGAGCAGTACACCGGCACCGGCAGGAACAGGAAGTTTTGCCGGAAAAACAAGAATGCGTCCGAAACATTCTTATGAAAATGCCGTCAGAGCACAGAAGGGAACAGATCCGAAGGAAATCGTGATCGGTGTCGGAGCAGCATTCCAGACCGAGATCACCAAGACCATGAGTGGAATTCCTCTGGAGGAAGTCCTTCGAAACATTAAAGCAGGTATCGAAGAAGAAGGCATGACATCACGTGTTGTCAAAGTGCTGGATACTTCTGACGTAGGATTCATGGGACTGGAAGCTGCGAAGCTTTCCGGATCAGGAATCGGAATCGGCCTGCAGTCAAAAGGAACAACTGTCATCCATCAGAAAGATCTGTATCCGCTTTCCAATCTGGAGCTTTTTCCACAGGCTCCGCTGATGGACCTGGATACCTATCGTAAGATTGGACGTAATGCTGCCAAATATGTAAAAGGCGAAAAGGTAACACCGATCGAATGTACCAACGATCCAATGGTACGTGCAAAATATCAGGTAAAAGCAGCACTTCTTCATATTATTGAGACAGAGCAGCTCGATCCGGCAAAAGGCATGATTGAATGGGAGGGTACAAGATGAGCAGCTATCCTTTAGGACAGAGTGAAGCGGATACCATTACTTCAAGAACCGGCAAAAAGCTTTCTCAGATCACGCTGGATGAAGTAAAAAAAGGAAATGTCACAGCCGATGACATTAAGATTTCCGCTGAAACATTAAAAAAACAGGGACAGGTTGCAAAGGAAGCAGATAATCCAACTATGGATGCGAATTTTCAGCGTGCTTCCGAGCTTGTAAATGTACCTGATGATGTAATTCTTGATATGTACAACAAACTGCGTCCGAATCGTTCCACCAAGAAAGAACTGATCCTGATGGCGCAGGAACTTCTTCAGAAATACAGCGCACCTCACTGTGCCAAACTGGTACTTGAGGCTGCAGAAATTTATGAAAAAAGGGGAATTCTTCTTTGAAACTGATCGCAGGTGTTGATATAGGAAATTCCACAACTGAAGTATGTATCGGAAGTGTAGGAGAGGACGGAAGATTCCAGTTCCTCTCCAGTGCTTCCCGTATTACCACCGGAACCAAAGGGACACTTCCGAATGTTCACGGGGTCAAAGCTGCCCTTGAGGAAGCGATGCACCGTATCGGTATGCCGTTGGAAAAACTGGATCTTGTCCGACTGAACGAGGCAGCTCCGGTTATCGGTGATACAGCAATGGAAACAATTACAGAGACAATCATTACAGAGTCCTCTATGATTGGGCACAATCCGGCAACACCGGCAGGTGCAGGAGAAGCAGTAGGACGGCTTCTGTTTATTCAGAACATAGACAAAGGCAGATCGAATATACCATATATTCTGGTGGCATCCTCTGAGTATTCCTATGAAGAGGTGGCACGCAAACTGAACCAGTATGAGCAGCTGGATATCCGCGGACTGATCCTTCAGGCAGATGAAGCAGTTCTGGTAGAAAACCGCTTAAACAAAAAAATTCCGATCGTTGATGAAGTACGCCATATTGATAAAGTGCCTGAATACAAAATGGCAGCAATCGAGGTTGCACTTCCGGGTACAAGTATCCGGATGCTTTCCAATCCATATGGAATCGCTACACTTCTGAAACTGGACGCAGATGAGACAAGAGCAGTCACTCCGATCGCCAAGAGTCTGATCGGCAAAAGAAGTGCGGTTGTGATCCGTACTCCGAACGGAAATATAAAAGAGAACATTCTTCCCGCTGGTGAGATTTTCTTTCACGGAGAGCAGGAATTACGAATAAATATAGATCATGGGGCTGATGAGATCATGGATACGCTGCAGGATGCAGGTGAGATCTTTGATATTGATGGACAGCCGGATTCCAATGTAGGAAATATGTTTTCACGTATTAAGACGAGCATGGCAGATGTGGCGGAAGCCGAAAATCATGCAGTGCGTATTACAGATATTCTTGCAGTGGATACACTTGCACCGGTTGAGATCTCAGGTGCGCTTGCAGGCGAGACCTGTATGGAAAAAGCCGTGGGGATTGCGGCAATGGTCAAGACAGCACATCTTCCAATGCAGAAGATCGCAGAGCAGCTGGAGAAGGATCTTCACACCAAAGCTGTTGTTGCCGGAGTAGAAGCAGTTATGGCTTCACTTGGAGCAATGACAACACCGGGAACCAGACTTCCGCTTGCTATCCTTGATATGGGAGGCGGCTCTACAGATGCCGCAGTTCTGGAAGCAGACGGAAGAGTCCGCACCACGCATCAGGCAGGTGCCGGTGAACTGGTAACTATGCTGATCCAGACAGAGCTGGGACTTAAAAGCCGGACAACGGCCGAACAGATCAAGAAATATCCGATGGGAAAAGTGGAAAGTCTTTTTCATTTACGGCTGGAAAATGGAGCCATGCAGTTCTTCGAGGAATCCATTGATCCAAGATATTATGGACATGTAGTTTTGCTGGCACCGGATGAAATGCTCCGTATTGAAGAAGATATTCCTATGGAGCGGATTCTGGAAGTACGAAGAGATGCCAAACGCAAAGTCTTTGTACGAAATGCAATTCGTGCGCTTCGTCAGGTCGCACCGGAGCATGATCTTCGCTCTATTCCAAATGTGGTACTGGTAGGTGGTTCAGCCGAAGATTTTGAGATACCGGAAATGCTGATGCAGGCACTTTCTGAATACCGTATTGTATGCGGACGCGGAAACATCCGCGGAACAGAAGGGCCGAGAAATGCAGTTGCAACGGGCTTGCTTTTGTCTTATATCGGAAGTACCCAGGAGGGATAAACGTGGTTGTAAATAAACCGACGATCATTATTTATACACAGGAAGCTGATTTAGATCTTCTTCACGAGGTCTGTTCAGGAATTGAAGAAGAGGGGCTGTTGTTTGAAGTGCATGAAAAATCCGGGGAGCTGGATGAACTGGCTCATGCGGCAGCAGAAGATTCCATGCTTGGATCGGGGATCGGAATGAGTGGTCAGAGGATTGCCATGCAGATGAGACGGCTTCCAAAAGGACATAACGTATTTGAACTGAATGCACCACGTTTCTGGCAGTGCCGGAATCTGGGGGCAAACAGTGCAAGAGCAGTTAAAAAGATGCCATTTAAAGCAATTTACAGGGGAGAATAACCTGTTGCATATTTTATTTTTCGAGAGTAAAATAGTTACCAGTAAACATTACAGGAGATGCCAAGATGAACATTTATACAAAAGGCGGCGACAAGGGAACGACAAGCCTTGTCCATACAAAAAATGTCTCCAAGTCAGATGACCGCATTCAGCTGGTGGGAACCATTGATGAACTGACCAGCCATCTGGGCCTGGTTAAGACCATGCTGAAGGATGAAGACACGATACAGTTTCTGGAGAAGATCCAGCGTACACTGATCACGGTCATGGCAGGGGTGGCAGATCCTTACAAGAGAGACTATAGGATTGACGACGTTAAAACAGAATATCTGGAAGACGAGATCAACCGGATGGAAGGCCTTTTTCAGAGACCGAAGGAATTTATCCTGCCGGGCAAATGTCGTCTGTCTGCTGAAATGGATGTAGCCAGAACGGTAGCAAGAAGGGCTGAGAGAGCACTTGCAACAGTCAGTGTGAAATTCGGAGCGGACAACGGAGCCAAGAAATATATGAACCGGCTGGCAGATTATCTTTATATACTTGCCAGATATACCGATGCAAAGATGGAGGAAATGTCTGCCGAAGAGGTGGATAAACCGACAGAAAAAACATCGGACGGTGGAAAAGATGAGGTCAGAACCATGCCAGAGAACCAGAATCAGACAGGAGCAGTCAATGAAGCTGTGATCCAGGAAGTTTTAAAGAGAATGGGCATTCAGGGAAGAATTACACTTGCCAGTGCCAAACGTCTGATCGAGAAGATCGAACAGGAAGCAGAACGTCGCGGTAAGAAGGCTGTTATTGCAGTCTGTGGACCGGATGGAAATCCAATCGCCGTCCATGTAATGGATGGAGCGTTTCTTGTAAGCTTTGATGTGGCAACTAAGAAAGCCTATACATCTGTTGCGGTCAAGATGTCCACAAAAGAATTAAGCGTTCTGGCTCAGCCTGGCGGAACTTTCTATGGCGTAGACAAGATGGATAATGGCAAGATCGTAATCTTTGGCGGTGGAGTTCCACTTAAAGTGGGTGATACCATCATCGGCGGACTGGGAATCAGCGGTGGTACCGGTGAAGAAGATCACAGCCTTGCAGAATATGGATTATCTGTACTGAATGAGGTACTGTAATACAACTGTTTTAAATGTGATAATAAAAAAAGAGCTTTGAAGATTCGCACAGGTGTGAGTCTTCAGAGCTCTTTTTCTATGCTATGCTTTTTTATATTTCCCGGGAGTGATCCCCTTATATTTCTTGAATGTCCGGATAAAATAGCTCAGATCGTTGAAACCATTTCGATATGCGATCTCCGTGATCGAGTCATCAGTGGTGGAAAGCTGATAACAGGCCTGTTCGATCCGCTGGTGATTCAGATAATCCATTGGAGTCTGATGTGTCATCTCGGAAAAGAAACGACAGAAGTATTTCGGTGACATGGATACAGAGGCAGAAAGCTGCTGCAGTGTCAGTGGAGAAGCATAATTGTGCTCGATGAAATCCAGGACCTGCTTCAGCTGCAGGATTCGTTTGTAATCGCGGCGTGCGCGTGTGACACTCTCCAGATAGTAATGATTACCAAAAATCAGACCAAAAAAGTGGTAAAATTGTCCAAGCACAGACAGCTCGTAACCAGAAGGTTTCTTCCATAATGCGTCAAAAAGACTGTTTACAGTTGCACAAATGTCCACATATTTCGGAGTGAAATGATGATAGATCAAAATCTCCTGATGAATGATCTTCTGCATGTATCCGGCGCAGACTGAATTATTTTTGAGAAAAGTGTTTCCATCAAAGACGATACACTGATAGACACAATCCTCAGGAATTCCACTGTGGAGGATTCCACTATGCACAAAAATGATATCTCCGGCAGTAGCAGTAAAACTTTTTTCGTCTAAAGTGACAGTGAGTGAGCCATCCAGAATACGAATAATCTCATATTCGACATGCCAGTGATAGGACATCACGTAGCGGGGATGATTGTGGTCGATATGATGAAATTCAAATGGAAAATCATAAGTTCCTCTTAAACGGTCCTCGTTGCGGTCCAGATCGTGCAAAATAAGTGCCTCCTTATCATAAGTTCACAGATTTTTTACAAAATAATTAAAAAAAGTGAATATTGTACTGTTTTTTGCTATTATAACACAAGTAATTAACGTTTGGCAATTGTATACTATGAAATATAGGAAACAACGAGATTTTTTAGTAAAAACTTCTCGTATAATAAAGTACTTAATTAAATGGAGGTAATGAATCATGGCAAAGAGCAGATTAGTAGGCAGCTATCCGGTTATCGGTATCAGACCAACAATCGATGGACGTAGAGGAGCACTCGATGTCAGAGGATCTCTTGAAGAGCAGACAATGAACA